>WLWG01000891.1_pt1 | contig 29388 bp, 39 predicted proteins | sample 6712871 | NCBI WGS metagenome assembly WLWG01 (sample SAMN12718693, study PRJNA515312) | sponge metagenome | isolation source: marine sponge | host: Mycale hentscheli | place: New Zealand: South Island, Marlborough, Capsize Point | collected 2003-05-01
CACGCAGCCGCAGAATTTAACGGTATTCCGTTCTGGATGGGCGACACAAACTTTTTCGTCTGGCAGGGCGGTGCCGTTCAGACATTGGACTGCACTGTCCGTCGTTATATTTTTGATGACCTCAACTTGGATCAGCGCGACAAAATCTTTGCCGGGGTAAACTCGGAGTTCAACGAGATTACGTGGCTGTATCCGTCTTCTGATTCTCTGGAGTGCGACAGGTACGTCAGCTACAACCCGCTGGAAAATTACTGGGTCTACGGCACCGGTAAGTTTACCACATGGGCGGATACCGGTATCTTCGATAACGTCATCACGGGCGGCTCGGACAGCTATCTGTACGACAACGAACCGGCGGGTGTCTACACAGCAGACGGCGGCCTGTTGTCTTCCTTCATCGAATCAGCTTCTTTTGAAATTGATTCTGGCAATCAGATGATGATGATCCGCCGACTTATCCCTGATGTGTCCATCTCTGATCCGGGACAAGTCAAGTTCAGCATGACGACAAAACGCTATCCACAGGCCTCTGAAGAGACAATCAAGGGTCCATTCGTAATTCAACCGGATACTGAGAAGGTAGACTTCCGTGCCCGTGGTCGTCAGGCCAGTATTAAGATTGACTGCTCTACTACTGGTGTGGCGTGGAAGTACGGTTCGATGCGTCTCCAGATACAGCCCGATGGCGGTCGGTAGGAGCGAAGCATGGCTGCTGTATATCCAGAACTGTTCTCCCACTTCAATCAGTTTACTGAGCCGCAGATCATCGAACTGCACCGGATACTTACCGACTATGTCAGCCAGTTGTCGCTGACTCTTCAGCAACGTGACGACGAGATAGACTCAACACCGTCAGACACAGTCCTTCCGGTAAACGACACAACCGATGTCCAGTCGCCTCCAGAGGGGGCAATTCGGTACAACAGGGCCACGTCCAAGTTTCAGGGATACGTCTCTGGTACTGGTTGGGTAGACTTCCACTAACGGATATAATCAGACATGGCTATGACAATACCTACAGACGGCATGGATTCACTGGGTTCTCTAATTCAACTACAGATGTTGGAACAGATGCGTCCGTCTGTTCAAGAACAGCCGGTGATGCAAACAATGTCACGTCCTGATCTACCGAAGGATACAGGGCTGACCGCCGCTACCCCGCAAGGAATTGCTGGTGTTCTTTCTCGGTACGCCGAAAACCGTCTGGAAGAAAAACAACAGCCAATTCGTATGGAGACGGGCGGCAGCGTTATGGATCAGCTGTACGGGCAGCTTATGGGTCAAATCCCCATGGGTCAAAATCCGGCGTCGTACAATAATGATTACGAATATACTCCGTATGTTGCAGGTGCGGCACCGGCCCCGACACAATCTGCTGTTGCTGTCGTCCCAGACGCGCCTCTTGCATATGGTCCTGAAGACATTGCTATAAGAGAAAGCGGATTTGATTTTGACGATGGCGGGATTTCTGGTAATGCAGCAACAGGTACGTCGGGAGTCGGCGCACCGAGTGCGGCACAGACAGCAGCTAATCAATCATTTGCACAGGCTGTTTCATCACCTATTGCTTCACAAGTTTTTGGCCCATCTGTCGGAAAAGGCGTTCAAGCAGTAAGCGGACTTGCGTCTATGATGGGTGTTCCCGGCATTGGACTTGCAGGAAAAAGTCCTATTGGCATCATGGCATCAGTTCTGGGACTTGTAAACCCAGTACTGGGCATATCACTTGCTGGGTTTGGTCATGGGGTTAATGCCGTTTCTGATTTTGATGTTCAGACAAGCCCAACTGGACAATCACAGGTTTCTGGCGTTGGTAACTTAACCGTAGATATGTTTGGAAATCCAGTAGGCACTCCAGAGCATACAGCAAACTTGCTCGGATACAGTCCTACTGATCCGACGAATAGTAAAATTAGCTTTAATTACCAGACAGTATCAGATGTGTCCCCAGAAGAAGTTGCAGCACAACAAGCCATTGCAGACTTTGCTGAAGCACATGGGGGAGAAGTTGGTCCCGGTGGTGGCGAGTCTCCGGGTGAGGAAATGGGTGGTCACGAATTTGCACAGGGCGGCGGTATCTCGTCTCTGGCCTATGGCGGTGAGGCTGCACCGGTCGGCTTTGCCAATAAGGCGTTCGAGGGCATGGTCCCCGGACAGGGAACAGGTATGTCGGATGACGTCCCGTTCTCCATCGAGGGCAACCAACCCGCACTCCTGTCTCGCGACGAATACGTACTACCAGCTGATGTCGTATCCCAGTTAGGCGACGGATCATCTGGTGCCGGGGCAGACATGCTCGACACCTTTGTCTCGTCTGTACGTCAAAACAAATATGGAAACACGAATCAGCCTCCCCCGAACGGTGGCGGACTACTCGGTTCTTTGATGAAAACCGTATAAAAGGTATACTTCTATTATGGCTGAAAATATCACAATTCAGGGCTTTGCCCCACAGATTGCCCCGATGGCCGAAGAGGCTTTTACCGAGGCACAGAATATCTTCCAGCAGCGTATGGGAGAAGGCTATCAGCGTCCTGAAACACCTCTGTTTACTCCCTTCACGCAGCCTGAACTAGAAGCACAGCAGCAGACTCTGAACATTGCCGCTGGTCCACTGGCCCGACCTGCGATTCAAGAATCCGCTGGGATGACTCGGGCAGGTGCCAGTGGTGTCGGAAGTCTTATTCCCGGTCTGATGAATCCATATACGCAGCAGGTTGCCGACGCGACAAAGCGTCGTTTTGCCGAGAATTATCAGCGTCAGGTTCTTAACCCGCTGGATACAAGCGCAACTGTTGCAGGTGGTTTTCGTGGTGCCAGAGCAGGTGTTGAACGCGCCCTAGCCCGAGAGCGGATGCAGCGGGGCTTGGCTGATATCGACGCTCAGCTTTTAGATAAGGCATTTCAACAGTCTGCTACTCTTGCCGAACAACAGCGGCGTCGTGAACTTACGGCTGCTCCTGAGATTTCACGTCTTGGTCTTGTAGACCTCGGTCAGCAGTTGATGTCTCCGGAACTACAGGCCAGTGTAGGCGAGGCTCAACGTGGACAGCTTGATCTGGCTCGTCAGGCAGAACTAGGTCAGGAACTGTCCGAGCAACAGTTTCCCGAGACAAGTCTACAGCAGTATCTGAATTTCCTCGGACTTGGCAGGGCACCGACGCAAACAACACAGTTCTCACCTGACGCTGTCGGATCGACAGGCGCACCGCAACGTCCTACACTTGGTCAGCAGATTGGTACGGGCCTGTCTTTGCTGACCTCGCTTCCGAAAGCAGTCAGCGGCGTGTCTCAGGCTGTCAGCGCAGTTCCAGATGTTATCAGTGGTGTATCGAAAGGTCTTCAAGGAATTGGTAGTTTCTTGGGGTTTGCCGAGGGCGGTTCCGTCAGCGGTCTGTCGTCTCTTCCTACAGTTCGTATGCAGGAAGGTGGACGTCCGCCCAACATCTTTGCACCTGATATGCGATCTGAAATTGTTCGTCAGCAGTACATCAACCTTCTTGCAGCACAAAAACAAAAACCCACAGAACAGCCGCAGATGTCTCCCGGACAGACGGCTGACTACATTGACCGCATTCAGAACATTCAGTATCAACGGGAAAGTCCGCTAGGGTCTCTGGTTGATCTGGGAATTGGTCTTGGAACTGCTAAGATGCGTGGGGATCAGGCTGCAATTGATGCTACACGGGCTGCACGGGCTGCAAAAATTAAGTCAGAATCTGAGATGCTCGATACTGTGCTTGGCATTGAAGATAAAGGTGCACAACGCGACGAGATTATTAGTGAGAATGTACGATCCACCATGGAAGCTGCGGTGAAGGCTGAAGAAAGTTATCAGGAGGCGATTAAAGGAGATCGCAGCAATGCCGAAATTGAAAGTCGAGCGGCTGCGGTTGAACGTACTCGTCGCAGCTCGTTTGCAGCAGTTCAAGCTGAACTTGCAAGACTTGGCAGTGATCCAGCTTCGGTAGCTGCTCTTCAACAGTACGTAAAGGATATTGGCGCTGCCGAACGTATCCAAGCAGGTGAAACAGTTCCGACTCCTACCAATAAACAGCAGGAAAGTGATAATGTACTTAGTGAATCTATTAAAAAAACTAGACGGGAACGTATAGAACAACGATTAGACTCCGAAAAATAGGTTTTCCATGCCTACTTATGAAGAATTAATTGCAGACGACGATGTCGTTTATTCTATCGAGTCTTTCTACAATGAACTTGGTCGCGAAGTTCCAGAAGATCGACAGGAACTTGTCGATGATTTTCTGACATATCGTCGTGCGTATGAGGATAATCTCCTCAACACGTTCATGACAAAAAGCGATGTAGATAGTCTGTCGGACGACGGTAAAACATTTTTTCGTTTTGCAAAACAAGAGGCCGACAAACTTCCAAATTTGTTTTCTCCGTCTGGCGGCGGTGCTCCTGCACTCAAGGGCATATACGACCACGTTAAATTTAGTCTCACAGACCCGACAAACTTAGCGACTGTTTTTCTTGCCCCGTTTACACTAGGAACTGGGTCCGCTGCTGTTCAAGGCGGTAAACTTGCTGCCCAGACAGGCATCAAGGCTGCGTTAATGCGTAGTGCAGCTATTCCGGCAAAACGAGTCGCCAATACTTTGAAGGACCGGGGTGTACAGAAAGTTCTGGCCGGTGAGGGTGCAATTAACTTTGCTGGTGGGGCTGCACGAGAAAACGAAATCCAGAACATCGAACAAGAGATTGGAAGTCGGGAAAATAAAGATTACGGAGATATAGCACTTGTTGCTGGTCTGGAGGCTGTAGCTGCTCCGGTTGTCGGTATTGGTGGGGCAGGTGTTGCAGAAGGACTTGGTCGGCTGGTTAAAGAAGGCGTTGATGCTTCTCGACAGGCAAACCCGTCAGTTGATTTTTACGTCAACCGCATAACCAACATGTTCCGTCCCGGAGGCGGTCTTGACATAGACCTTGTACGGAAGCAGGAAATTATACGCGGCAACCAGACAAAGTTCATGCGCCAAGCACAAGAACTTGAGAAGGCCACGCTTAAAAACAGCGCATACAAAGAGTTGGTTAAGTCACAGGAAGGCATTGACCTGCTCAATCGTGCTGTCGAGGGCAACAGCGAAGCGATATCTGATATTGCTGCCCGTGACGTAGACTTAGAAACTTTAGTCCGGCAGGGGCGTGGTCTTATCAATGAGGTCCGTGACTATGCCGGTACAATCGAAGACATCGCCCCGAACGTCGCCAAGAATTTTGACCGTCTCAATCCTGAATACAATCCTAACTACGCCCGTCTGATCTATGAGGCATTTGAGGGGCCGCGTCAGCTGACGTTCGACAATTACCTCAAGAAAAAACCCGACACTATTCAAAATATTTTCGACACGCTCAAGCGCGATGCGAATCTTCCCGAAGAAGAAAGTCTCGGATTCTACAAAAGTTTTGGATTGACACCGCAGCAGCTGAACAGCGCATCTCTTCAGGGCGACGTACTCAATAAAGTTACACGTGGTGCAAAGGACATGTACTACGGTCGTAGCAAAGCCTACGAAGAAGCAGGTTCTATTCTGCGCGGTCGTAAATCTGAGGAAGAACTGCCACAAATCTTTGCTGATCTTCTGGGCAAAAATGCCATGCCAATTCGTCGTGTCATGGCGTCTGTCCGTGGCATCATCGAGCCGATGAATGAGTTCTATCTGGCGAACGAGACAGGCCGTCTTCTTGCCGCCAAGGGCAAAGCTATTGTCGTTGACACGGCTGGTAAAGACTTGAAGCAACAGGCGGAAGAGGCGGCAAATCTGTTGTCGCAGCAGACTGGTCGCGCTGTCGATCCCGGAAGTCTACGTCCAATTCACGGCGCAGGTGGTGCGCTTCCTGTCAAAAACGGATTACGCGAGTCCTCAAAGAACTACTTTGTCGATGTCAAACTTGCAGACGATCTGCGTCAGACGTTTACAAATCCAAACTTTGGGTCGTTTTTCCGTGGGCAAGAAGGGACGTTTGATGACACGTTAGGTAATGTTGCTGGACAGAGTATAATAAACGTACTTAGTAATATTCAGGGTGCGTCTAAACTTTTCAAAACTGCGTATTCCCCAACAGCAATGGGTCGAAATATTCTTGGTGCGTTGTATCAGCTAGGTGCCACAGGAAACCTGCGTGGTTTACGCGGCACGATAAATCTTCGTGATCCAGAAGTTAAACGCGCCATGTATGAACTGGGCATCATGGATACTGGTCTAACAATGAACCAGATTCTAAACCGGCTAGGTCCAGACTTTGATGCATATGCACGAAGGACCGCAGGAAGTCGTGGTGTCGGACCGAAACAAATTTTGTCGGCTGATCGTTTCACCATGGCCGGTCTTAAAAACTTTTTGATGGCACCCGTGTCGCAAGGCGGAGTTGGCCTGACGTTGCGCGAAGCGTATCAGAAGGTGGATGATCTTGCGAAGGTGTCGGCATACTCATCTGAACTTCGTAAAGTTGGAAATCTCTGGAAGACGTACTCTCCAGAAAAACAAAACCAACTTCGGGATCAGATGCGGACATTTTTGAACAAGCAAGATGTTACCGACAAAGAAGTAATTTCTGAACTTGCTGTCCGCAATGCGCTGGACGTTATGCCTACCTATTCTCGTGTACCGCAGATTACAGAGCAGCTGCGAGGTGTTCCGATCATCGGTAACTTTATGGGCTTTCAGGCAGAGGTTATTCGTAACTCTTTGAAGAGCCTTCGTAAAGGCCATGAAGAAATGATCGAAGGCTTCAACACAGGCAATCGCGCTTTGACTATGCAGGGCGCGAACCGCGTAGCCACACTTCTTGCTGTTAATGGTGGTTTTGCATATGGTGTCTCCGCCCTTAACGAATCAATGATGTCTTCAGAAGAACTTGCAGCACTGAAGAGATTCTTGCCCAGTTACCTTCAGTTTAGTCCGGTTCTTATTACAGACATTGAGGCTAAAAGCGATCCTAAAAATCCGGATGTTGAAGACCTTTCCATCAAGTACAAAAACATGGGTTGGCTCAACCCGTACGAACCTGTCCAGCAATTAGCCACAGCCGTACTCGCGCTTGGCATGTCAGGAGACACTGACTTTGAAGGTGCTGTCAATGAATATCTGGCACCTAGTTTGTATAGTGTCGTATCCCCGTTTATCGATCAATCTCTTGCACTTCAGGCGGTTAATTCATTAGCCACATTGGTGACAGAAAACGATCCTGATAGTCCCGCATTCCGTAGTTCTGCTAAAAGATTAGTTGATTTGATGATGCCCGGATATGCAGACCTGATGAAAGACGCGGCGATTAAACAGCAGCTTGTCGGTCCTGAGACTCGAAATCTGCTTGACCCAAGATACTATGATAAAAAGCGGGAAGAAGTTGACCTGACAAATCCGGGACATCTTGCCGATTTTATTCAGGAAAGCGGTTTCATTTTCGCACCCGAAAAAGAATTTAGAATCAAATCTGATGTCGGCTTTGCCTTGCAGGAATTACAAAAACAAAAACAACAGCCATATCTAAATTACCGATCAAAAGTTCGTCGGCTCTTTACTGACCCAACGGCTCTCGATGAATTAAACTCAGACGATCTTTTGAAAGAGTACGAAGATGTGCTGAAAGATCAGTGGGCAACGCAGCAGAACTATGGTGATCTGCTTCAAGATTTGAAGACGCTGGTTCAGGGTGATAGACAGTTTGTCGGACGTATGATGCGCGATCCTGATCTAAAGAACACAGCGTTTCCGCAATCACAGGCTGAACGTAATCGAGCCATGAGAGACAGATCGTACACGCAACGAATCAGCGACAAAGCAGATTTTTGGGCGGAAGTTCGTAGAGAAAATCCCCAATTTCCTATCGACGAAATGCGCCGTACGATGCGGATGATGGAAGACTACTACGACAACAAAGACCTTGAAGTAGAACCCGAACCTCTGTTCGACTAACTACTTGGCGTTCTTCACCATCGACGCACCGAAGTAGAGTCCAGTAATAGCAGAGACAAGATGCGTGTCTAGCGGGGTAATGACCAGCCCCTTCATTGTCTGCCAGACTGTCTGCTCTTCACCCTCAATCAGGAATAAAAATCCCGGCTTCCATTCTGTCCATCCAACGATAACAGGCAGGTCAGGCCAGAAGACGGGTACAACTTTCGGCCAGACAATGACCGCACCGATAGCCGACAGGGCGATGATACGGCGCGTCAGCTGGAATCCCTTGTTCTCGTACCGACGAGCCTCGTCCGTAGCCTTAGACTGCGCTGCAAGGCCGTCTATGGCCCTCTGAAAGGCCTCCTGCTTCGACTTCATGTTCTGTGACCAGATGGTCATGAAGCCGCCGAGAAGGCTGCTGCCAAGCATTGTGACAAGTTCTAGGGGGATTCCACCGAGCATTACGAGACTGCCTTCTTCAGGTATTCAACGTCCTTCTTCAGGGCTTCTACCTCCCTGTGACGTCGCTCCATTGTATCAGGGGACATCATACCAGCCAATATCCCCATCCGTTGTAGCATTGAGTCGGTGTTGTTGTCGTTCTTATCGAGTCGATTATCCAGCTGTCGCAGCCGTATCTCGATATCATTTATTTGGTCTGTTAGTTGTTTAATTTGTTGTCGGGCAATGGCGGCTGCGGAGACCACCGACACGAGCGTTCCGCCCAATGTCAACAGCATACGCAGGTCTATGTCCATTCATGTCTCCAAGTCTCGAAAGTCTATCTGTGTCATCAGGACATTGTTCACGAGCAAACACTGAAGCACGTGAGTCACTTCAGACATATTAAGTTGGCCTACGAGGTAGTCTTCTGACGTGCTGTCTTTGTTAAAGGTAATCACAATCATGCCGTCAACCTGTTCAGAGGCTACCTTGGCCGACACTATGCTAAGACACTCTGCCATGGTACGCAAAGCCTCGGCACTGTCCTCCTCGGCGCTGGGAATCTGCTGCTTCCCCTTTAGGTAGACTACTTTATCCTTGTCATCACTCATCGGTATTTACTCTGCATGGGCCAGATTACGGGGCCGTTGACCTTTGTGGTCCGACGGAACGCAATTATGTTCGTCATCTCTACGGGCTGTTCAAACTGAAACCTGCCGTAGAGATGGTTCTTGTCGTAGGTCACAACCTGTCGTTCCGATACAGGGCCGGTTACGCCACAGCCGCCCAGCATCTCGAAGCCATTGTCCCGGTAGAAGTCGGCATAGGCTGTGGGGCTGATGTTCCAGAACCCGTGGTTCACCATGTTGAGTGGATTTACATGGACGACAATGCCGCCATCAGGTCGAACAGCGGAAAGGATATTAGCAAATACCTGTCCGATGTTGAAGCAATGCTCGGCAGTACCGCCGTCAATAACGACATCATATTCTTCCTCCCAGTCAGCGGGATAGTTAAGGTCAACGATACGCTCCGGACCACGCGCCTGAACAATATCTACATAGTCTACTTTCCGAAATCCTAGTTCAGAGGTCAACACTTCTGTTGTGTCGTACACCGGGTGCGGCCAGTTGTGCCACGACCTAATCTTGTCGGCGTCCTCCAGTTCGGTGTACTCACCGCCGATCAGTCCGGGATCGACGAGCAGGTCTGAGTAGCCCAGACACAGGCACGTCTGGTCCTTCGGTTGTATCTGCTGGAGCAGACGGTACGTCGTTGTCTCAATACCCACGGGCAATATCCTTCAGGTTTTTCAGTTCGCGTATCTTGCGGTTCTTCCACGTCTCGGCACAGAGCGTGTCCTCACCGATGAACGACAGTTCCATATCCATGTCGGTCTTGTCAAACAGACGTTCACAATCCTGCGCCATGGCGAGTAGTTCGCCGGTCGTCCAGAATGATTTGTCGTTGATCTTGACGGACAGATACTTCTCACGTTCCTTGCCGTCGTGACTGGTGATCTTGTCGCCCTTCTCCTCATCAGGCGGCTCCGGGAACGAACCATCCAGCCCGATCATGGTTGCATCACGGAACCCGAGGGTGTGGAGCAGTCCGACGGCACGGGTTGCAGCACAAGTACCGCCCGTGATGTAGACAGTATCTGGATCGAGGGGGAAGTCCTCCTCGGAAGCGACACGCTGAATGGCATTCGAGTAGGCGTGGAAGCCGATGATTGTCGCCCCCTTCTCGATCAGGTGTCGGGTAACTGACGGGTCTGTCATGGACGCGACAAAGAAGATTGTCCGGCTGTCGATGTTCTCGAACAGGTCTTTGCGGAGTATGCCGTGCGTAGACTCGCCGTCGATGGGACGTGGGTCGAGGACAATACATCCCCACGGGACGATACCGGCCTCGTGCATCTTAGGTAGTGTGTGTTTGACGCAGAGGATATGACTCTTGCTGACAAACTTCCCGTCGTGATATTCCTGACGGAGGGTGTCGTAATCTACGGACGGTCCTGCCGATACCACCACTCCTCGTCCGTTATGGACTCGGCACCTTTCCACCCACTTCCCGATAAGTCTAGCGTTTTCCACGATGTTATTCTTGATATAATTATCCGGCATAGAGTCACGGGGCTGCACCATGATTGGAATTTCACGAGTGTCGGCAACGGGTCCATCTTTCTTTGCTCCCTTGAAATGCTCCATGCGTTCAGACAGCGGTGACGTATGGAATGCGTCAAGTGTTGTAGCATTAGGTGAAAGATTTTGCACTATCAGTCCATGGTTCTGGTGCAGGTTTATGATGCGCTGGAAGACAAAGCCGTCGTGCCATTCACGATAGCCACGAACTTCGAGTTTGTCGTAGGCAGAACGGACATCTTCCAACACGTTGAAGGCTGCTTCACGGTCGGGCCAGAGGGCGAACCGCATGAAGGATGTCTCGGCATAGTCAGCAACGGGACGCTCCAGCAGAGTCACATCCGTCTCTGTGTCGATGAATGTGTCTAGCCAGTCAACAGTGACAGGACCAGTTGTGACGGTGTCTCCGTCGAGCCAGAGCAGACTGTACGGTGTCTGATCCTCGGGGTCCGAGACGAGGCTGCGACACGTCTCAGTGATGGCGTAGACCTTGTGACAGAACTTGACCACGTCCATGCGCCAGTTCGGTGGCTCGTAGTCTCCCATCCTGTTGCGGAACAGGATCAGTTCCGACACATCATTCAGGTTGTGGTAGCTGATATGATCTGCCTCGGGCAGACCGTTCTTCTCCAGCAGATCGAAGTCGTGGTACCAGACACGGATGTCAATGTCTTCGGACCAGTACCGAGCAACAGACTCCAGCATCCGTCGCCCATACTTCTCGAACCCGTCCTCGTTGAACGATGTTACCAGTACGTACTTGTTCATGGCTGAAGCCCTTCAAAATTTTGTGAGTCGCCAAGGTAGGTCAGCTGCCTGTGCAGATACTCCCACCACTCGGTGGAATATCGACAGTTGGTGTAGCCCGGATGTGTGGGCAGTCCGTGACTGAAGTGGATTCCTGCCGGTACCGTATTGGCATCGCTGACCCCCTCGATCCAGTTCCATTGTGCGGGGATACACCCGATCTCCGATTCATCTAGCCAGAAGAAATTGTGCAGACGTGTACCGGACGCACTGTTGACCACCTCGGTTGTCAGCTTTTCATTGGACGGGTGGCTCATGTTGATCATCATCAGCGATGACCACAGCTTCCTGCTGTACTGACTCTGCTGCCGTCCGTCCATCTTGACTGCACCCTCCTCGGGTTGCCAGTCGAACTGGACAGTCATTATCGCTTTGTCGGGGTGTCCTCGGCAGTAGTCGAACAGCTTGGTCAGGTCGTTCTGAAAGATAAAGTCCGAGTCACAGAACATGACCCAGTCGTCAATTCCCAGACGACGTGCCCAAGGTATAGTGCAGAAACGGGTGAAGGAAAACTCTGTCGAGAAGGGACGACCATCCTCCTGATCCCAGAACTGACCGTCCTCATCGACCGACCACTTGCGGTCGAACAGGTTATCGGCACGAAGTTTGCGGTGATTAAGGCCATGAATCTCCGCAACTTCATCACGGGTGTTCTCTCGAATCGACCCGGTACATGCGACATAGGCCTCGACAGTGGAGGCGTCGTATCCAATGAATATATCCATGAGGACATAATCATCAGAGACGACAACCTTCACAAAGACTTTTTTTACTTACCTCTGGTGGCCGGATTCTCTTGGGCAAGTTTCTCAGCAGCCAGACGCTCACGATCCTCGGCGGTGTTGCCGAACTTGTCGATGGTCTGGTTACCCCAGCCGTATATTTGTGGCTGACCGTATTCGTTCACGTCACCGGACGGCAGACCCAGAAAGGTGCTGATGCCCAGCATGATGGCAAGAACTAATTCTAACATTTACTTCTCCTTGGTTGACTTAACGTAGTCTCGATAGGCTTGTCGAATTTCCTCGACTGTGCGGTTACATCCTATGCAGTATTCTTTCTCCTCGTCAAGCCGACATGCGGCCTGACATTTACGCTGCGTTGAGATCGACAATTTCACATACTCCACCAACACAGGCCAGTGTCTGAGACCCTGCCGTGTTGTCTTCTGCCTCGTACTCGCCCAGACGGTTCCAGTCAATCATCTTGGGCATACGGTCCAGCAGTTCCTGATACGTCTCCTCGTCACAGTCCTGATACGGTGCCTGTTGGTAGGTGTGATCAGAATGGGGGAGGAAGCTGATGCCGCTGCATAGATCGAAGTTCTTGTAGACCCATGCACCAACCTCCAGCCACTCGTCATCACGGACGCTGATAGTCACCGACGGCTTGTGTTCGCACCAGCCGACAGCATAGGCCTTCCACAGTTCCAGCTGTTCGAGTGCGGTCATGTCGTTACGGGTCACCGCATACTCAGGCGAGGCCACCGGGAACGAGAAAACCATAGTCGATTCAGGATGGAATACCTCCGGCTCTGACGGGACACCCTCATCAATCATCAGCTGGGTCAGAGGGTCTTTCACATCACCACGAACAGTCCTGATGTAATACGGACTGTGTCGGGCATGGATACCGGACCCTGCATCGACCAGCTGCGAAACTGTGCCTGACGGCTTGACGCAGGTGATAGCAGCAGACTGCGGAATGTCCAGAATCTCGGCCCACTCCTTGTTGGTGTCCACAGCAATCTGTCGGAGTTCAGCCAGAACTTCCGGGTCGGGATGGCTGGTTACCACGGCGTCCATGATGCCTGTCAGGCTGACACCGAGTAGACGTTCCTCCTCCGTGTTCTTCGTCCAGATACGACGCAGGTACGGGAACTTGGTATAGGTAGATTGGACGGTGCCAAGGATCGTGGCAAGACGTACCTTCTTCTTCAACGACTCGACGGTATCGGTGGACCGGACGACACACTCTGTCAGATTGCAGAACTGATTGTTGCGGAGAATGATCTCCGAACACGGGTTCGTCCCCCACTCGTGACCTGCCTGACGACGACCATGGGTCTCGACATGCTTATCAGCAGCGTATCGGGCGAAGATGCCACGCTCACCAGACTTGGATTCGACCAGTGCTGTCCACTCACGGAGAAAGGACTCGACATCCGGCTTCTCGGTGTAGACCACGGAGTTGTTTGCCAGTGCCCGTTGTGCGTTCTGCTCCCACCACTGACCAGACTTGGCATGACGCATCCGATCATCGGACAGATTGGACAGGCTAATCATTGCCGAACGTCGGACACCGCCGACGACAACGATGTCACCGATCTTGCACATCACGTCGTGACACTCGATGCTGTTCAGCTTTCGACCCACCGCACCACGGAAGACGTTGATGGTAAACCGGAAAAGATCAACCAGTGGCTCCGGACCAGAGGCACGACCGCCGAATGTCTTCAGCTTGGCACCGGACGGACGAACTTTCGACACATCCCACTTCGGGATTTCACCAGAGTAGAGCATGGCGACAACCTTGCGATACGCCTTCGCCCAGCCTTCCTTCGAGTCGTGGACAACGATGATGTCCTCAGAGTCGAACAGCTGATCAGGAACCTCTGGTAGCTTGGCAATGTGCTGACGCTCCACAGAGAAGCCGACGCCTGTCCCGCACAGCAGGATCATCATGGCCTCATCGAACGCCTTCATGTCGTCCACTGCAAGGTACGAACAGTTGTATCCGGCAGTGTTGTCGCGGTCTAGGGCAGGTCCGGCAGTCATCATCATACGCATCGACGGCATGATGGACAGTGACAGGATAGCCTCGCGCAGTTCCTCGACGACCGCCTCATCATCAATACGACGTGCAACGACGTTGTCTACATAACGATCCACCGTCTCAGACCAAGTCTCTCTACGGCCCTCCTCGGGAAGCCATCGGGCATAGCGGGACAGTGCAATGAACTGCTGGTACTGGGTGGGTAGGTGGTTGGACAACATTATCGTATCTCCGGCACGGTGAAGCGCAGGTTGGACCTGACTTGATAGATTTTCTGACGGCCAACTGTTTCTTCCTCCACCCAGACACGGACGTTAGGAGTACCACGGTCGGCATAGTAATTTTTGATTTTATGCACGAGCCGCTGACTCGCCAATTTGCTTTTGAGATAGTCCTGTGGTTCAGCCATTATTTTCCTCCAGTGCTGTCCATGATACGGGAAATAGTTGCTTCATCTCACGACTGATATCCAGAGCAATACGTTCTGTCTCGGCCTGTGCATCGTCGGAGACTCGAAGGCGGCAGACACGAGACCACGCCGCCAGACTTCCGGTCCAGTACCACTCAGTCATCATCGACTGCGGCAGTACCATCCGGGCCTGTTCGGGGGCGACACCCATCTCAAGCAGGATGCCGTAGGTCTTACTGATGTTGTGGATCGCGGACTCATACACCTTCCACGCCTGACGCATATCAGGAATTATGTCGTGCTTGTCCGATCCCTGCTTCTTGTCCTGAGATCGTGGACGCCACGAGGACGGGCTGAAGAAGCGAGGCTTGTCGTCCACATATCGACGCGACACCTCGTTCCAGACCAGCCCGACCTGATGCTTGACAAGCTGTCTGGCAACAAAGATGGGTGCCTCGATGTGGAAGGTTGCCTGTGCATGACCGAACGGTGTCCAGTGATTGTGCCGTGCCAGATACTGGATCAGCTTCTCGTTCTGGGCTTCTGTGTAGTTGTCTGCCGTCTTGGCAAACGACACACGCGCAGCATCGACAACAGTTTTATCGTTGCCCATTGAGTTTATGAGAGTAACTTGCATAGTTTTCCGATGAGTTAGTGAAGGTTAGTACTTACCACGCTTTCGAGCGATTGTCGAGCGACGGCCAATCTTTTTCGAGTGGCGATGTCCTGCGGGAAATGTCCGACGTTTTGTCTTGGTCTGTACGACTCGGGTTTCTACTTTCTTTGCCATGCTATGCCGGTGTGTAGATGATCTCCGAACCTACGCGGTGCGGATGATAGTCAAAGTTAAAAGATGACAGGGCCATGTTGATAGCATCAGCCACTGCTCCGTACGATACGCCGTTACCCTTCACCTCAAGGCAGAGGACAGGACGGCACCGTTCGATGGTGTCCTTTGCCCCGCGCAATACGGCAGGTTCGTGTCCCTCTGCGTCGATCTTCAGGAAGTCTAGTTCGGGAAGGTCGAGTGTGTCAATGGTGACAACCTTGACGAAGTAGGCAGTTCCGTCTGCCTTCTGCCCCGGCGCGGCTAGTGACCACATGCCGGAGTTGCCCTTCCTGTTGTGAACCAGTGTCATCATGTCGTCTGTCCACGATGCACCTTCGTTGCGGAGTACCACGTTGTCGAGATCGTCGGTGTTCCGGGTAAGACAATCAAAGTTCTCGGGATTCGGCTCCATGGCCCAGACCGTGTCGAACTCCTCTGCAAGGTGTCGTGTCCAGATGCCGACATGGGCACCGACGTCGAGGGCCAGACGCCGCTGCTTGGTCAGGCCGAATGCTACCCGACGTGTCCCGATCTCATAATCGGGACCGGCAAAGTGTGTGTCTGAATCTGGCAGCCAGAGGCCGTTGACCTGCTTCATAGATACTCTTCCCGAAACTCGAACTGACCGTGCCGTTGTTCTTTCTCCAGTCGGGCAATCTCACGCTCGACGTACCACTTGATCTTGTTCAGGTCGTACAGGGTTGTCGCCCCGTCCTTACGGCCCAGACGGTAACAGGCTTTGAAGATGTTACCTACAGAAAAGTTCATCTCACGATACTCGATCAGGTCTTGTAGTTCAGCTGCGCCGGGTGGTAGTTCGTAGTAGCTGGTGGACCAGCCGTCTGATTTAACTGTGGTTGAGGATGGCATTGATTTTCTTTCTGATGAAGCTGACTTCGCCTGTGTTGATGACCTGATGGGCAAAGGACCGGACATGACTGTAGTCGATCCCGGCCAGATCGCAGACGGTGATGAAGTCTGTTGCTGTAACTCCCGTTGTTGCGAAGAGCCACGCCTGTGCCCTGTTCCGTTCAAGGACTGCTTCTGCTGACTCATTATCTGCCTCTGGTTTGGTTGCGTCGAGCATGGCCTGAAAGATAACGGCCATGAAAAGGAGCCGGTGTGGATCACCAGCAGGTGTGTCTGACAATACCTCTAACTGATCTTCAAGGTCAACGGAAATCTTCGAGGACACGGCTCATAACTTTCTTTTTTTGCTTGGCCGTCATGAACTCCTTCGGGATGAACCTGATTTTGTCGATGAAGCGATTGTAGAACAGTCGTTCGTCGTCTTCTAGTTCCTCTGTTAGGACATTGCAGACATGCTGAAGATGCGTCTCGCCGTAGACAAGTCCGCCTCTTGTATTGAACTCGGCAAGTATCTCGAAGTGAAAGTTACACTTGCCTTGTCGATTGATATCTTCGTTGAGGGTACGTGATGAGGATGTGTAGGTACGCCAGTCTGATGGTCGTGTCCGCACACCCTTTCGATACTGGTGATACTGCTTCTTGCCTATGTATCTCTGGCCTGTCAGCAGGTTGACAATCAGATAGACAAAGCCGAAGGAGTTATCCGGGTCGAGTCGTAGTCGTGATGGGTTCTTCCAATGTCCTCTACCGGACGACTTCTTCGACATTTGGTGTCTTTGCTACATGGGTTAGGTACTTCACTCCGTTGGCGTATCGGAATCCTCGGAGTCCTGCGCCGCCGTTTGCATCGGCCCAGCATTCAACTTTGTGGTCGCAGAACGTGCAACCCTTCGCCAACCCGAGGTTACCTGACTTCCCGTCTGGGACCGGATCGTGACATCGAGCAGGTGGCGTATCAGAAGACAGGACGGTTTTGACATGGGAGACCCGCTCCTCTGCATTGATCATGTGGTTGCCAGAGACGGTGCAGATTTGAATCTCACCGGACTCTTTATTGATGGCAAGGAAGGCAGCACGATCATCACCACACGCCTGTGCGTAGCCGCTGATCTGCCCGATGTATCCGAAGGGGTCGTCCATGGCAAGGGTCAGGGCATCCTCGAACTTCTTCATACCGTACCGGGACGCTGTCTTCACGTCGGTAACGACCCCGTCGATACGTGCATCCATGTGTCCCTTGATGCCACCGATCTCGATCTCGCGCTGTTCGTCCTCGACCGAGTGCCCTGCCTCTTTGATCAGGAATAGGATCAGAGCCTCCATCAGGTGACCCATCAGGAACTTGATGCGGAGACTGTACGGCATTCCAGAATTGGGTGACGGCTTGTTGATGTCGTACCATAGCTGACGATCTGGCCGTCCCATGTTCGACATACGAAGTGTCTTAGGTTTCCTTGCCGGTTCGGAGATAGATCGAAGGACAGCCTCACGCATATCCGTCAGCATGGTCTCGACGTTCTCGGGATTAGGATTGGTGATCCCCAGATCGAACATCATCTGTAGGTCTTGTGGAATGTCTTCAATACGTTTGATGGTACTGCCTCCGCTGAATTAGGTGGGGGTGGGTGACGGGTACCCCCGGACCCGGACTACTAGGCGGAGAACGATGCCTCATTCCCGATTGCTGCAAGTTCAGCCATCGGGTCTGGTGCTGACCCTGCATAATGCACAAGATCAACAACCTGAACCGCATTGAAACGGGCCGAGGTCGTGCCGTACTTCTTGGAGTGTGATGCGAAGTACACCACGTTCACCGTAGAGCCGTTACCGATGAGGGTACTCTTCGGAATGGCGTTCATATCGGCGTCAACAACACGAGGCTCGAACGGAACCTCGATCCGATCACCGTCTGGATCGTCGGGATTGTTTTCCCAGACCGTCGGCGGGTGCTTGAAGGTAATACACGGGGTGTAATCCTTCTTCGCATGATCGTGGACGATCTTGTCGGCCAGACCTTGGGCGGTCAGTTCGGCAATGTCGTCAACCGACAACGGACCAATATCGACTGAGTACTGGTAGTTGTCGGGGTACTTCGGGCTATTGGCGGCTTCGTGTACCTTGGCCCAGTGAGCAGTTCCGGTAAGTGTAGGCATGATGTTTTCCTTTAGGTTTCTGGGGGTGTGCGAAGCCCCTCTGTATCGCACATCTGACTTCTATCAGGTTACCGATCAGAAGTCAAACCTTTCTTGATGACGATGAATGTCATCCAATTCCTTGATGTCTTCCATGAAATCCGTGTAGTCCTCTTTGACGCTGTAGAACTTCAGGACTTTCTTCATGGCCTTGATGGGTGTGTCGGGTGTGTTGTAGTCGCGCCGGATGAAATCACGCAGCGATGCGGCGACAACCTCATCGACCCATTCATCATTAAGGTTTACTTCAATTTTCATCAGGTTTCTCCAGTTGATTGATAGCCATGTTGTAACAGTCAGCGCGGACGATGAACCCGTTGTCCCCGTCCTGTTCACCGCGACGTAGGAACCGTGCATCCTCGATGTATTTCTTCTTGTTGTAGTGGCCCAGAACCCACGCCCTGCTGTTGTCGTAGCTGACACGGCAGAAGATGTAGATGTCACAGTTCTGTCGTGGGTTGAAGTTCGCCACGGAGCAATCGTAATAGTCCCTCGGGGCTGTGCTTGTCCGCTTTGTCTTGACGTCTGCGGTACGTCCATCGGGCAGTACCATGTCGTACTCGTAGGTGTGCTTGAGATGGCCGCCGTAGACACGACACGCCGCAATCTCCCCGAGGAACCCGGCAACATTACCACCACCACGTTCGATGGAATTGTTCAGCATTCCCATGTCTTCAGACAGGGACGTTGCTAATTCAAGATCAGACTCTGTGAGTTCTACCACCTGCATCAGTGTGTCTCCGACCAGTTGTTGCCCACCTTCCAATCACAATCGAGTGGGCAGTTGAAAGATAGCTGATCGGCCACGGCCTGTACAGCATTTTTTGAGATCAATCCGATCTCCTCGGGATCGAGACTGGTGTCAGCCTCGATGCAGAGTTCGTCGTGTATCATGGCTACGATGTTTGCCCCGGTGGGTAGCGTCTCGGATACGTTGATCAGCCACTGCTTGGCGATGACCGCAGCACATGATTGGAGCAGCGTGTTCAGGGCTGCATGTTCTGAGCGGACTCGGACGTGTCGTCCGTCGATGCCACGGACTGTGCCTGATACCGCCTGTCCGGCAACTCTTCGCTGTAGGTTCGCAAATGATGGCATACCACGGAGATATCGTTCCCTAATTGCAGCACCAGCATCTGCTCCGCCTCCGATAATAGTTCCCAGCTTTGCGTTTCCCGCCCCGTAAAGCAGTGCGTATGTGAAAGTTTTTGCTCCAGCCCGTGTAGGCAGTCCAGCAAGGTGTTGAGTTCTTGTGTGAACGTCTCCATTGATAAGTTCCTCTGTGTAGTCGTTGTCGTTAAGGTAATGGGCAAGGCATCGGAGTTCGATACCGGCAAGGTCAGTGCCGATGAGTTGTCGTCCCTCCGGGATAGTCCAGCACGACCGGCACTCCATGCCGTACTCTGATTGTGGTCCGGGCACCTGTTGCAGGTTAGGCCCGGTGCAGGACATGCGGTGGGTGATGGCACCCAGTGTCAGGTAGCCGCAGCGGACACGACTGTCCCTGTCTACCTTGTCGAGCCATGAGGATACCTGTGCCACCCGCTTCTGTAGCAGGAGGTAACGGGCAATCTTCTGGGCAAGGGGTAGGTCAATAGCCGACAGCGTGGCCTCATCGACGATGGGCTGTCCCTTCTCGGTCCGTTTCCGGGGCACCCATCCCTGTCGCTGGAGACGGTCGGCAATCTGCTGACGACTGGCAAGGTTGAATGTCTGCCACTCGATTGCTGTGTGTTCACCACCGCAGACAGATGGATCGTTGAGATGCTTCAGCCCGACAGATGACAGGGTGCCGTCCTTGCGATACTTGGGGGTGACGAGGCGACGAGGCTTGGGAATGTCGGGCAGACCAGACAGAACCTCTGCTTCGATCTCGGCAACCTCATTAGACAGGGTTGCGACAAGAGTCGCTGCCCGAGGCTGGTCGAGGTAGTAGCCGTGATCCTCGACCGAGTTCATCACGGCACGGACACGATGCTCCATGGCGATGGCGGACTTCCACGACGCACCACCAGCACTCCTGTCCATCTGGTACGCCTCGCCCTGTAGGTGTGTCAGTACACGATGTGTCAGGTCAACGTCCTGTCGGCAGTACTCGATCATCTCGGCTGTTGCCCCGAGGCTCCAGTCGTGGAAGTCGATCTTCGCATCTTCGAGTCGGGCACCCCATGCCCGTAGGCTGTGTCCGCCGGGGCGATCAGGCCAGAGCAGCTGACTGATCAGCATGGTGTCTCGAACCTTGTCGAGGTCGAGGTCAGCTGCCCCTCCGGGGCCACACAACAGACGATTGATGACCGGGATGTCGAAGTTCACAGCGTTGTGTCCGTACATCCAGTCGAAGGACCGGAGGTAGTCGGGCAGTTCTGCCATGTTCTCGGCGGTGAACGTCCGGCGATCTTCGGTGCCAACCACACGGGTACAGGCGACATGAATGACCGTAGCATCGAGGTCATCCGTCTCAATGTCTACGATCACGTCAGACATGACGGCGCATGTAGGCGACAAGCGCCTCAAGTTCTTCGAGTGTTGCGTTGCTTTTCATGTTGTTTGCCTTTCCCGAAATGATCTGGATGTTTCCCGGAACATAACCCTTGTTGTTATCAATGCGGTCGAGCGAATACGAATTGTCTCTGGATGATCTGTGTTCGTTAATTGTTAGCGGGATATCCAGAACAGGACAGACTTCAACCATGACGCTTTCAATATCTTCTATCGTTATTGTGCATTCGAGTCCACGCTGTTTTGCCCTGTCTCGACAGGCATACAACATATATTTGGGAAGATTTTGTATTCGATCTTTTCGATAGTGATTGCGTTTGTGTGCGTTCCTACATACGTCACACCGACTACGTCTAGGCTCTTCGTTTTTTCTTGCGCGACAAAAAGCCTCAATGGGTTTTACGATACCGCATTTGGTGCATCTCTTCTCACTCACGATGTGAAGTCCGCCAGTGGGCTGTTGTCAAATACGGGTGTGTCATCCTGCCCCGGTTCGCCAGTCTCTGTCAAGCGACCTGTTGTCTTGTCGTAGTACAGGTAGGTGGCAGGTCCGGTGATACCGGAGAACCGATTCTTCAGGACACGGACAGTCGTCGTGTTCCGCATCACCTCGTTCTCGTGCTGTCCGTTACGCTCCAGTCCGATGACCATGTCGGATAGCTGGGCGATGGCAGCAGAGCCTCGTAGCTGACTGAGACTGGTCGCCGCACCGTCCTCATGCCCCTGACCCTGCGGTCGGCGGAGGTGCGACACCATGATAAGGCTGATACGCAGTTCCTGTACCAGCATACGCAGCTTGGTGACGATCTCGTCAATGGCCTTACGTTCATCACCATTCTCCTGACTGGAGACAACGATGGACAGGTGGTCGAGGACGATGTACTTGCAGTCCATAGCCTTCGCCATGTGCCTGACCCTGCCTATGATATTGTCCAGCGTGTTCGATCCGAAGCTGTCGTAGAGGAAGATACGGTCGGTGCCCAGTGTCTGGTCGAAGGCCAGTCGTAGTTCCTCCGGTGTCTTCTCGGTGTCGGGCAGATGCAGCGGCTTGTTCGCAGCCATCGACATGAAGCCGAGGGCTGACCGCTTCGTGGATTCTTCGAGGAACATGCAGCCGATGTTGTCCTCGGTCACGTTGAGCAGGTGGTACATCAGTTCGCGGACAACGGCAGACTTGCCCAGTCCTGATCCGGCGGTGAGCGTTACCAGTTCACCGACACGAATGCCGTAGGTCATCTCCTGTAGGCCGTCGTACGGATACTCTACTGACGGGGTGTCGTCATCGGTGGAGACCAAGTCCCAGAGTGACGAGCCTCTGACAATACCCTCCGGGGTGAACGGCTGCGCGTTCCACCAGCGTCGGGTGTAGTCCTCGACCTTACCCTCGGCCAGATACTCACCGACATCCTTCATCGGGGCGAGGTTGACCACCTTGCACTTGTTCGGCTCGAACAGGTTGGCAACGTCCTCGGTGGCGCGTTTACCTGCATCGTCGTTGTCGAAGGCCAGATAGATTTCCTCGAACGTGTTCAGGTATTCGAGGTTCTCCTTGACAGCCTTGACCCCGGTGGCTGATGGCATCCCGACTGTCGGCCACTTCGACCCGTTCATCTGGTGTGCGGCCATGGTGTCGATCTCGCCCTCGCAGATGGTGATTGTCTTGCCACCGCCGGGGAACAGGTTCATCCCGAACAGGACTGTCTGTCCGTTACCGTCCCATGAGAAGGTTTTGTTTCGGGAGTACCGTGTCTTCACACCTGTAAGGGCACCGTCCGCATTGCGGTACGGGTAGAGGTGTCGATCGTTCACGTTGTCGATACGGACCCCGAACTTCTCGACAACTGCTGCCGAAATCTTTCGGTCTGCGAGGACGCCGCATGTCAGGCCGTTCAGCATCTCATCCAGTCGGGAGGAGTCGTGAACTAGCCGGGGCGTGGGATGTGTTGGTTTCATGTGAGTTACTACCTCGTGTGCGTGTTCACCGTCGTATGCGTGTTCGGTCTGACGACAGCTGAAACAGTGGAAGTGTCCGTCTGTGTAGATGGCACCTGCGTCGGACGATCCGCATAGGTGACATGGGATGTGTGTCTTTACTGGTTCTGAATCACTCATCGTTACCTCGGAAGAAGATTAAGGTGAATGCAATCGCGCCGACGAGTAGTACAACTGCAAGTGGAATGGCTATGATTTCTGGCATCGTCTTGTCTTTGTTGCAGTGCAGCATTATATTTGAGGCAAGGAGAATTGCCATGACATTCAGTACTGCCACACTCGTGTTTGATGTCTTCAATGTCGGGGGTCACCGTAGTGGCTCCAACTTGTGGACAAAGATTAAAAAGGGAGTAATTCGATATGGAACCGCTCGTGCTACAGACGCTCTTCGGAACGGTCACATTTACTAAGGACAGCTACAAGCTGGACAGCCCTGTCTTCGGACTGGACCTGAACTGGGAGGCACCGGAGTGGTGTACCCTGCCGTCCACCTTCACCCAGACCAAGGGATCGTAGAACTTTCCGTAACGATTCCAGAGCCATCGAGGGTTCCGCACCGGTTTGAAATCCGGGAAGACCCTCGATGCGTTCAACTGTTTCCACTTTGCCATGACTAAATCCTGCAATTGATTGGTGGTTGTGCATCATACTCTGCTGATGCGTGGTCGTCAAGTGATGTCTTTTCGTTCCCGATAGTACCAGATCGGCCCTATCTGGGGTGCAGAACCGGCGACAACATCGGTGTTAATCGCCGGATTTCTGCGGGTTTCAGGGGTGCGACAATCTGTCCTATTGTGAGGGGGTCGTCGCGTCCGGTACATATCTATGTATCAGGTCTGAGACAAACAGTAATTTCTACTATTGTTTCCTTTCCTCTTCTCTACTGTCTCGTATGTTTATGGTTGTCGGTAATCTGCCTATAGTGTCTTCCCTATAGGTCGTCCCAGTCCGTGGACATCATCATCCAGAATCCAAGAATAAATACAGGGATTGACAGTAGTGGGTTGATCATGACGAGACCGGTCGATGCCGCCATTATTATTACTCCTAATAATCCTTTAATCATCGTATGTCTTCCAACATTCGGGGCAGTAGAACAGTCCACCTGATCTTATGTCGGCCCTTCGTTCACCGCAGTCGTCGCACGGTGGTCGTCCATCATTCATCGTCATCGGAAAAATCTCCTTCGTACCATAGTTCGAGGCCTTCGAGGAACTCTCTGATGTCGTCTTCATCGGGTATCTCCCCCGCCACTGACGTTACATAGCTGACGACCTCGGGGGTCACGTTCCTGTAGATATTCCCAGAGCGATTGGAGACAGACCTCGTTGTGGTTCTTTCTGTCGGCTGACCATCCTCCCTGTCCTGATCGGACCATGTCGATTCGTCCTGCGTATCCTGCTTGTCTGATCCCACCTGCACTGATCTCTCCTCTGAATAGGTCTGCTGCTTGTTTGATGGTGACGTACCCTGTCGGGCTGATCTGTCGGAGGTTGTAACGATTCATTCTACTTCTACCTTTGTCTGGTTGTTGTCGTGTCCGAACATTCGGATGGTGAATTGTCGTCCGTCTGAGTCAGTGGCTGTGACGTAGGTGATCTTGTAGAAGTTACGATCCTCTGACTGGACCTTGATGTCGGTGATGTTGTTGTAGGTTACTTCCATGGTATTCCTCTCTTCTCTGTCCTGCGGAGAATCTTTCTCCAGATGTTGATGTGGATACGCGATCTGTCTGATGTTGTCGGGCTGGTCGCTGATCGGAGACGGACCCACTTACGTCCGACCTGACCCTCGACTAGTCGTAGCCCTGATCCTATGCGGGGCAACTCATCTTCGAGATGTACCCATCCCTTGTAGTCAGCCATGTTGTCTCCTGTTGTTGACCCTCATAAGGTATTCGATGGTCACTGAAAAGTCCATTGCTATTTTTGCATGGCTGGTATGTCGTCAGTGCATAGCTGCTGTTGTCTCGTCTAGTCCTTCGAATCGCATGATGGCTTGGATAGCACAGGCCACGAGATGAGCAGCGACATCGACGGAATCATCCGACTGTTCCAGTTGATCTATTATAAACAATAGATAGTCTGTGTCTGGCTCGGTCTTGGCGATGTTGTGTGCCAGTTCTACGCAGAGATCGTGGAGTTCATCACCTGCATCTCGGATTCGTCGGGCAAGTTGAACCATCTCGGCGCGGACGTTGTCTTCTTCCATTGTGCTATATCCTTTTTGTCGTTGATTTACTTCTCGATGTAGGTGTCGTACCAATACTTCAGTTCGATGTCGGACATCTTGTCGATGTACTGTTCTGTGATGTCCTCGCAGTAGTCGAACTGGGATGATCGGGGTCTGTCGTGATCGACGACCTGCTCGTACAGATCGTCAATCACTTTGTGGTAGAGGCTGGGCATCACCACCAACATGAGTAGATAACTGTCTCACCACGTTCGATGGCTTTCACGGCCTCGTCGCAGAACCGAAGGTCGTCCTCCCGGTATTCTTCCAGCGTCATGTCCTGATACTGGTGTCCGTAGAACATGCCACCATCGGAGCGACAACCCTTGAAGCCTGACAGGATAGCCTTGCGGAGTTCCTCTATGTCTTCCTCGTCGAGGTGCAAGTCCTGACAGTTGAGGGCAGAAGCGTCCTGTCCTGTCCGGTCTACCCAGAGACGTTCCATGTACTCCTGTAGTGCGGCGTGTTTGCGCCAGTAGAATGTCTTCGTAGGTTCTTTACGAAACTCTGCGTATTGATCTAGTCCCATTAGTTTTCTCCTATTTGACGATCTTGACTTCGTACCCAAGTAATCCGGTGGATTATACGGAGCAGTTCCATGAACTGGTTGTATGTCCACATGACTTATTCCTCCGTAATTACATCTACAATTTCTGTACAAATTATAGCAGGGTGTTTAAAATCATAGTCTACATTCTCTAAGACTTCAGAAAAATCAGCGTTTTCTTTTAAGTCAATCTTAACTATAATTAACATTATTTATCTCCTTTTCTATAGCCAACAAGGTCTTCGTATTTGTAGTTGCCGGTGTTGTGTTTAGTCATCGTATCTTTCCTTTGCTTCACGGACCAGTCGTCCGTATTGGTTAAGGCCAAGGCTGTGGTCAAATGCTGCGCGGTAAGCTGCCTCGGTGACGGTCCAGTCTCCGGTCTGCATCAGGTCCATGACGCGGTGTGTTGCTGCTGCGTAGCGGCGGTCGATGTCGTCCATTAGTATTTCACCCTTGTTCTGTCGGTATCTGTAAATCGCTCTTCGTAGTCGAGTAGTTTCCCGGTGTTCTCGTCGTATCGAACACCCGGAGTGTGGTCGGTCTCAAGGTTCGTGATGTATCGAAAGCCCTGATAGTTTCCGGTCTCGTGTAGAATTGTGTCCAGCATAGCCAACACACCCCGCCGACGTTCACTGTGCTGATCATCTGTCGTCGCCAGATAATTGTTGGCCCAGTCTATTACATCCTCAACTCTGATTGTCTTGCGGCTCATGGTCACTGCTCTGGTTGGTTGTCGATGATTTGATAGTGCCTGATGGCTTCTAAAAAGTACATTGCTAGTTTTGTATGGCTGATGTGTGTCTGGTGCATGGCTTACTTTTTCTGTTGTATATTTTATGTTCGGGCACGTTACGAAGTACCCATTGTTCGGTGTTATGTTTCTTCTGTCGTAATTGTTTCCGATATTTTTGGTTCTTGTTCGCTGCCGATTTGCTGCGCTGCGTCGGGTTTCTCATGACTAATACATGCCCCTGATAACTGCGGCCATGACGATGCCGAACGCTGCGATGTTTCCGATGATGATGATTAGTTCGTTTTCCATGGTCTTTTCCCGTGGTTGTGGGGCGACACCTACCATGCCGCCCCCGTTGTCCCTAGTCAACTACAAAGCCCGTCGCGTCGTGCCGTGCTTTTCCCTTGGCATATAGCGCGACAGCCACGTTGTGATCATCCATAAACCGGACATCGCTATCGTCGCCCGATACTACATCCAGCCCGTCCCATGTCGTGGGGATGATATCCTTGGATCGGAATACTACTGCGATACGATGGCCCATAGTCCGTGCGGTCTGGTAGTGCCGCGCATAATCCGCAACGCCCGAATAAGAGAACGTGATATCGTATACGTCACGATCTGGAATAATACGGTTTGGGATTTTAGTATAATCGTAAAAACGTGCGTCATATTTGTCGCGCATCTCGACCATAAAATCCCAGATCAATAGTTCCCAACGGACATCAGAAGTGCCGTTCAATCGAATGGCCGGGATCATATTCTTCTTAATTGATAGGCGAATGTGTGACCGTATTTCGCGCTTTAATTGTTCAATAAATTCGTCGCGATACTGGTTAAAGTAAAGCGTTTTGCGAAGCCGGGAAAGCTGAACTGTAGCCATTGTGCCGCGTCCTGCGGTATTAAGACAAGGCCCGTCGCATTGTGCGATTGTTGCCATCGGGCACATATTCACGCCCGATATATTGTGCGGCGCTAGGTATAGGATTGCCGTGCTGACACCTATTTTTTCCCCTTTAATTGTTTTCGCGTCATTGGATATGCCAAGCAATTCTTCGGGCTTTTTGTCGTGCCATGGCTTGGCGCGATAGGCTGTTGCGAGTTCGTCAGATAGTCCGGAAAGATTAAACATTAGGAATGCCCCTATAATCTAAGGTATGAGCGATGCAAAATTGCCGCGCTTTGTGGGAATATAGTTGCTGAAAAGCAGGGCTGCTTCAAATGCAAAGATTGCAATCCAGCCATGCAGAGAACGCATATCGAATCTTATTGACTCATGCGTGACAATATGCAGAGGAAAGATGCGTCATATTGTCGCACCATGCATTCTGTGCTTGACATTTGGATGTTCACGTTTTGTTCCACCCGCCACAATTCGTTCACGTTTTGTTCTTCTGCTGTATTTTGTTCACGTTTTGTTCTGGTCACTACTCTGAAAACAAATAATATATATGGTCACCACTCTGAACACGGGATATATATGGTCACCACTCTGAACACGGGATATATATATACAGCCCGAAAAAAAAACAAAAAAAAGGGGCCGACCCGAAGGCCGACCCCGATTTTATTAGATAGTTAATGCGAACAGGGACAGCCAGATGTAGGCTATCCCTGCCAGTCCGACAATCCAGACTGTCGTTCGCATTAGGCTGCAAGTTCGGCGTAAACCGGGTGCGAGAACATCTTCCGCATCCGATCTTGCCGCCGGACAAACCCGGCCAATTTATTCGACCCGCGATTGCCATCGGTATGGGTTGCCCAGTTCGACACCGACGAACGGATCGAAGCAAGGGTTTCACCATAACGTGGCGCTTCGACCATGTGATAGATCGACTTGATCTTATCGCCAACAGTTTCAGCGTTACGCTTCCGATCCTCGACCGGCGTGTTCTCGGTGATCGCATCGATCACTTCGAATGCCTGACGTCGTGGGACCATCGTCTGCATCGCACGTTCAAACGCATCGAAATACGTCGCAGTGTTTTGCAGCGCGGCACGGGCATCGACCGGAAGTCGCAACCCGTACCGGCCCTTCTGACGGACCTTAAAGTATCCGCCACCGACCATGGGCAATTCGCAATTCAGGCAAACCATCGTAGTAAACGACGATGCACCGGCAATTGCCATTGTTCCATCGGTACCGAACGATAACGCCACACCCATCTGGAGCCGCGTCGTGCGGCCATCGCGTAGCGTTACCTGTCGAGACCGGGAAGGGTCTGTAGACTGGCTTGTCGCGATTAGATGAACCTGTCGCCCACCGTTACCGATCCGCGTTGATAGCGCAGCGGTTGCAGGATCGAGCAGATCGCCCAGACCCGCGTCAACCATCTCGCGGCCCCATGTCGACAGAACATGATGTGGTGAAAGATTGTCGCGGGTATCACTGGCTGCGACCATGTTGATTGCCTTCCGATTTCCACTTGGGAATTCGGCATAGCGGATCACTTGATCTGCTCCCAGACTATTGGGAACTTCTGTTTCACCGATCGAATAATCGATCGAGGGATGCAGATAAGACAGGTTGCCAGTGTTATTAAAGTTTACGATATCCATTTTTGTATCTCCTCAATGGATATTGCCGGACCACGCAAAGGGCTGACGCGGAATGCGTCGTACCCCGGTGATCCGGTTACTTTGAGATATTCACTATGTTCAACATCGAAGGCCGCTCCGGGTCGGCCACTGCCAGAACCCCGAAACGCAACCCCCTTGAAGCACACCGAACGGATTAACTCAAATAAAAAATAAAATCTTTTCGGTTGACCCGGCGCGGCAATCTATGGCAGCCGATTCCGAAAATAGTGGTTGACTGGCTGGTGAAGATGTGCCTTGGACAGTCTAGAATTGTTCTAAAGACCGCCACAATTTGTTCACGTTTTGTTCTTTTCGGGAGGGGGGGCAAAAATTCGCATCGGCTATATATATATAAAAGGCACCTCAGAAAAATTTTTCAGAAAAACCATATTTGATATACATCA
>WLWG01000894.1_pt1 | contig 29282 bp, 43 predicted proteins | sample 6712871 | NCBI WGS metagenome assembly WLWG01 (sample SAMN12718693, study PRJNA515312) | sponge metagenome | isolation source: marine sponge | host: Mycale hentscheli | place: New Zealand: South Island, Marlborough, Capsize Point | collected 2003-05-01
GAAATATTAACTTTTATAATTTATTTTTGTTTAGGAATTATCATATCATATTTTACCTACTTTTTATTAAATAAAATTCATTCGGATCATATTTTACCTACTTTTTATTAAATAAAATTCATTCGGATCATATTTTACCTACTTTTTATTAAATAAAATTCATTCGGAATAGTACATATATAAACTAGAAAAACAAACCGTAAATTGTTATGATTGTACATATAATATAGGTTTGTTATAAATATATTTATGTTATTTGAAAAATTGCTAAATAATTGTGTGTGCATTTTATGAATGGAGGGGGCACTGTATCCGTTGATGGGAAGGACAAGCGGAAAGAACTGGATTATATCCAAGATATAATCAAACGAATGTCAAACTATCAAATGATCATAAAAGGTGGCATTGTTATATTATCTACTTTTTTTATGGCTCAATTTCTAAAAGAAGGAGTTGTGGATTTTATAACTACTATAATTTTGTTTATTTTTAATATTTGCTTGATAAGAATAGCAAGAAAATTAGATTTAAACTTTCTTGTGACAGAAAAACTGTACAGATCTTGGTTTTCGTTTTTGGCTGATTCCAGAGAACTTACGAGGCAATACTTGTTTGAACTTAATCCAGAAGTTATTTCCAATGTACTTGAAACCCAGGGAATGAAAGTTGACGACTTCAGAGATGAAATAGAAAAAAGCAGTAAAAAAAGCTGGGCAATAAAAGGGTTTTACAACTCCTTATTTCTTATAATACCTTTTGTATATTTCTGTTTTTTATTTAAATTTATTTTAACCTCAATTCTATGATTCAACCCATTCAGAAATTTGGTAAAGCATGAGTGCAATTTCTAATATTTTTTGGCCAGCTTCTAGAACCCCTTTAAACGATTTCGAAAATGAGATAATTCGTGTTAATACAAATCTCAAAAATGTAGGCGGATTTGTTCGAGCAATCAACGCCTTGAATGAGCCAAACCACGAGCTTTTTTCTGAACCACTGAGAATCTTGAATGAACAAGCTTCCAAAATAAACAACCTGGTTCAAAACCTTAAAGGAGAAATCGAATTCATCACTCAGAAAAAATGCGGTTCTTTTTCCTGCAACTCCAAAAGATTGTACAAAATTCTTTCATCTGGATCTGATACAGTTCTGAGCCTTATTGGGTTGGCTTTGATTTTTGGCCAACAGGATGAAAAAGGAAAAATCCTAGGGGGAGCTCTGGCTGGTGCAAGTCAGGCAGTTTCAAAATTTAATGATGTGGCTGCCCACCGTAGAGAAGAAGAACTCAAAAGAAAATCGACTCTGGATGAATACCTGTTCAATGCAACAAATATGGATACTGCTATTGATTCGATGCGCGAATGTTTGGAATTTCGTAAGCCAGAAGTCGTGGATGAACATATGGAAGAGGTAGATGGATTCATCCAGGATGAGCCCACAAAAACAAAGAATTTAATCGAGAATGCATTGAACAGGCTGGAGAAATCTATTTCATAGATTGTAATCTTCTAGATCTTCCTCTGAAAAGTTAATGGCTCGTTGTGTCGATTTGTTCAAAACAAAAAGCTCATACCCTTTGTCTCCTTTTCTGATAACAACATTCTCTGGTAAATAAAGATTTTCTTTTTCATAGGGTTTTTCACCTGTCTTTGCAATCTCCCTTGATTTTTTTTTGTTTTTTCTTTTGTAAAATTGCCTTTTTGATGGATGAGAGCACCTCAAAAGCCGCCAGCTGGTTTGCTTGTGCTAGATTTTCTTTTGGCCAGATATAGATTTTTTCAGCGATGTCTTTCACGATAGCCGGGTTGCCCTCTTGGATGCCCAGAACAATTGCCTCATACAACATTTTCTGAAGTTTATCAATTTCTTTTTGAGGAAAGTTTAGAGGGTGTGCTTTTGAATCGCGGGGATTGAGTGGCTCTTTCTCTGCTTTTTTCTTGATCAAAACAATTTCCTCGAGTAAATAAATTTTTCTATGCTTTCAGAAGATGAATTCTTTCTGATACCTTTTCGAAGCTGTGGCAATGCTGATAGACATGCGTATCTGAGGGCGTCCACGCAATGGTCATCTTTTTTTACGACTTTCTCTTTTTCATCAATTTCAGTAGCTTTTTTCCAGCTGTAATTCTCTGACTCAGCAATCAGATTTTTGCATTGATTTGAGATCCAGATTTTCTTTTGTGATGAAAGATTTTGGATCAGACGAATTCCACTGATCACATCATTGTCAGTTTGCCGAACAGAAATATTTTGGTGCTGGTGAAGAATTTCGTCTTTGAGTACTGCTGCAGATGGATCAATACAAAGAACTCCTTCGGTGCATTTTTCTGCGATGATTTGTGCAATCGAGCTAACCGTGTGGACTTTCGATACGTTTGATATATAAATTTCTTCGGAAACCAAGATTTCTTTATCTGGAGTCACAATGCATTTTACCAGAGCAGTCGGGTTTCGCATGCCAAAATCTACACCCCAATAGATCTTCGGAAGCCCTTCCCAGTATCGTTCTAGAATTTCATCTAGATCATTTGGCGAGCATATATTTTGCGAGAAATCATAAATCTTTCCTGCTCCGACGACCCATTTTCCAAGAACAAACCGGTCGTAAAGAAACGGTGTATCAGCATAAAGATCTTTGAGTCTCTCCTTGTAAGATTCACTAAGAGCCGGGTTATCATCCATCGCAAGATTTATAACCTTTGCAAATGACGGAGGTTTTTTGATCAATTTCTCATAGACCCAAGAACTGGGAGAATCTGGGTTTGTTGTTGCAATAATGCACGGATTTACACCCTTCCGAAGCCTTCGCATCAGCTCTTGAAAGACCTCTTCATGAACGCGAGTCAGCTCATCGACAAGAACCAGAGATGCATTGGCACCCCGCAAAACAGATGCTCTTCGCTCGTCGTAAGCCCCGTGGATTCCTGCCTCGTACTCAAGAATTTTAAACTTTTCTTTTTTTGAGTTCTCGATATCGATGATCCCGAACTTTTCCAGCTCGGCTCGGACATTTCTTGTAAAAGAAGCTCGTGTGTATCCGATGCAAAGAACTTGCCCCTCTGCTGCTCGTTCTTGTATCAGCATTCCGAATGCAAGCGCACTCAGCATGGTTTTTCCTGAGCCAACAGCCCCGCACAACAAATAAATCGTGTGTTCTTGTTTAAGAATTTCCCCGAGCGCGTCTATTTGTGCGTCGGACAATTTCATGTCCTTCTTCCCCATATTCTTTTATATAATTAAAATAATTATTATTTGCAATTAATAATTAAATAATTTATATATAAAATTCTGGGGGGAAATTTGAGATCAGATAGTTATTCTGAGTATATTAAATACAAATCTGATGTCGAAAGATTCATTTCAGAGTTCTGGATCCAGAACGAAATCGATCGACGCGCCCTCAATTCTCGATCTGAAAAGGTCTCGAATGTAAATATTGTCAGAAATGTAGTTCGCCTTCTGACAGGCCATCAACGAGCGACCAGAAAACAACTGGTTCTGCAAAACGATTCTAGCGATGAACAGCTTCAGAAATCTGTAGATTTTTATGGGTTTGCTTTAGAAAAACTTTTGTTGGGGGCGCAGGCTTATGAGACCATTTCTACAGCGTTCGAAGAGAATGTCAGTTATGGACTCTCGGCAATTTCTATAGCGGGTACATATGATAATTTTTGCGCCCTCCCGTTTTTGTCCAGCAATCTTATTTTTGATGAGAATTTCTTTGATACTGGAGACTTTAACAGCTGCGACTTTGTTGGCTCAAGATCTCGGGTCAGCCGTTCCGAAACAGCAGTAAACTACCCTGAACAGATCGAGGAAATTGCAAATTCCACTCCCGTTTCATTCAATGAATCTTCTTTTTACCCAAGACATTCATTTATCCAAGATGACTTTTATCGCTGGAAAATGTCTCCGTATGTGCAAATCATTTCCAGTGAGCAGACCTGGGAAGTTCAAAAAAACTCTGACTATCACAAATCTGTTATTCGAAAACTGATTCTCAGTGGCATCGAGTTTCGAGAAAAAGAAATACGAAAGAAACTCCCATGGGTCAAAAAATTCGTAAATGGCGTCGAAGTCTTCGATAAAACTTATCCTCATTTGCCTGATTGTTTGCCGATCAAAGCCCTGTACGCAAATATTTTGAACCCCTATAGCAATTTCAATGATTCCCGCACGGGAGACTGTATTCAAGGACTTGTACGTGAGTTGCGAGATCTACAGGCCATGATGGGAAGAGTTACTGGATCAATCGACTCAATCTTGGATTCTAGAAAAATTTCTGGATGGGCTTACTCGCAAGGTTCTGTATCTGAAGATGATGTCAACTCTTTGGAGCGTTATGGGAACATTCCTCTCCAGGACAAAGACGCTCGTTTAGAGAGATTGACCCCTGTGGAAATTCCACAAACATACACAGGATTTCTCGATCAATTAACAGCTCTTTCGAAAATCACTGGAGCGAATGAAGAATTGTTTGGAGTTTCTGAAAATGAGACTGCTCTGACAGCGATGCTGAGACAATCGGCTGGCTTGATCACTTTGAATAAATATTTTGACCAATTGGATCACGCAACCAAATACATCGGTCAAATCGCACTGAAAGAAATGTTTCAATTCGATCCATTTGTACTTTCGTCGATCGTCAAAAAGCCATTCCCAACCACCAGCATTACCGAAAATATGATCCGTGTCGAAATCGAAGAAGGTATGAATTCTGATCTGCAGAAACGTCGCAAATTTTCTCAGCTTGTTGAACTGTTTCAGATGGGGATTCTTGAAGATCGGGCAATTATTCTTAAGAATGCTCCCCTTCAAAACTTGTCAGAATTACAAGAAACTTTGGTTGCCCAGCAGCAAATTCAACAGAAAAAAGAACAAGAAGAAGCAAAAATACAAACTGTTCAGCTGCAAAAAGAAAATGAACTTTCGTTGGCTAAAACAAAAGCTGACATCACCAAATTGCATTCACAATCAATAAAAGACTTGGCACAAGCCGAAAAATCAAAAAAAGAGGTAACAAATGGCACTTAGCGGAAATGCCTATGCGAGAGATCCAAACCAAAGATCCTCAGAAGAAAAAGTCGTGCTTTACGAAACAAATGAACCCATTGGCGATCGACAAGTTCGACCCAGTCTAGACGATGCACGCAGCAGAAACAGAATCATGACACGTGAAAATGTCTCAGTCTCAGAGGCCATCGAGTCAGGGGAGATGTGATCATGCCTCTTTTTAAGAAAAAAGATTCTGAAATGGACGCGGAAAAATCTGAAGAAATGGACAACGATCCAGAAATGGCTTCTGAATCAAAAACTGAATCAATGATTTCCGAGTTGATGAACGAGGTTCGTTCTTTACGTGAAATGTTTGAGAATTCTGAAAAAGAACGGCGAGAAATGGTTTCTTCGATGGAAAAGATGATGGAAGAAGAATCGTCAGACAAAGAGCCAATGGAGTCTATGTCAGAAGCAGAAATCCCAGAAGCAGAAATCGAAGAAAAAATGCCAGCTGATGAAATGGCAGCCGAAGAGTCTGAATCTATCCAAGAGCAAGAAGAATCTGATCCAATGATCGATGCCATTCTAGAGGCAGAGCCGGAGTTCATGGATGCCTATCAGTCCGAAGGAGCTCGAGAAAAGCTGAATAATCTTTCAGAAGAAGAAAAAGAAAGTCTTAGCAATCTTTTTGAAGAAGACCCGGCGAAATTTGCCAAAGCATTAATGAGCATCTTGCAAAAAGATAACATGGCATCGGAAGAAGTCGCTGTCGAAGAAGAATTGCCTGCAATGGGGATGTCGTCAGGGAGACCAGATGAGATTTCTCCAGACAGAAAAAGATTTTTACTACAGGAGTTCGGTTGCCGAGGATAGAAACTGAATCGAATTAAAATAATAACTTAACAGCTCACATCGAATTTCGGGGGGAAGAAGATGACAGTAGCACTAGGGAATCCGTCTCTGAGTATTTCCACTCAGAAGCTGAATCAATTCAAAGAATATATACAACTTCGGGATGACGTTGCAGACAATGTCATGCTGAATTTTGGAGCTCGGGGATATGTAAATCCTCAGGATTCGAAACGCGTAACATACATGCGCGTTGGGGGAATCGGACAATATGGCCGAGGAAAAAAAGTCGATGGCTTTAAAAAAATAAAGCTGACCGGCCAAGTCGTTACAAGCGAAATTAAAGAATACACCTCGGCAATCGAGCTGTCAAATTTCGATATTCGCACACAAAGAGAAAATCTCGTAAACATCTCTGCGAGTGTTCTCAAAAGAAACATGCTGGCAGACTTGGAGAATGACATATATCTTTCGGTTTTGAAATCTGCAACACAATATGATGCAACGGAAGGATCTGCAACGGATTCACCATCAAATCTTTCGGAAGAAGATATCAGAGCGGTCGAAACATTGTTGGATGGAAAAAATTGCAGGAGAATTACACCTTATATAATCCAGCCTGAGGGAGCAGATCGTTATAATGTAAACAACATTCCGTCCAGCTATATTTTTGTTGTGCCCACGCAAGCCCAAAGAAAGTTAAAAACTTTTATCCCAACTTTGCGGGAGCCAAGCAGTTATGGTTGGAATATGGTTCCTTATGCCCGTGAGCTGGGAAGTGTTTCCAATACAAGACTTATTGCATCAAATTTTCTGGATTCATACGCTGAAACGAATTCATCGGACACGGGTAAAACTGTTTATACAGGCTTTATGTTCGGATTCCAAGCATTTGGCTGTGAGTTGATTCCAGAAAATACCGAGATCTTTTTCCAAGATCCCAAAGACATTTCTCCTGGGGGAATGACTGGATACGTTGTATCGAAAATTTTTGGTAGTTCGGTTGTTTTGAATTCTAACTGGATCTATAAAGTAAAATTCGTAACAGAGGAATAATAAAAATGGCCTTATTAGAAAGATTTAATGAAACATACGACCTGTTGCAATATGGCGGCACGTTTAATTCAAATGGACGCGGAATACTGATCGTGCCTTACGACAGAGAATATCGAGGTCTCGAGGTTTACAATTACACCAAAGCAGCAGATTCTCCGACTGGGGCAAATCGATCAAGATTTTTTTACAAAAATGTTCCCGAACAAGGCAATCAGCTGTTGTACACGGACAAGTTTTTGAACACCGCACTTTCGAACTTCACAGGAATTTCCACTACAGGAATTCTTCTTACACAAGGCAGCGAAGCACCGATTGTGGCAACAGCCATTACAAAGGCAAGTCCCGGCGTCGTAACTGCTGCCAATCACGGATTATCCGTTGGGCAGATGATTCGATGCATTTACAGCGATATGAACGAAATGCGTGGAGCTGTGGTTCAAGTCATTGCGGTCGCAAATGCAAACACATTTTCGATTTCAGCAAACACAACTTCATTCATAAACGTTGGAACAGATGCGACCTTCCACAGAGTCGCTCCTGGAGCCAGCCACAATTACAAAGTATTTTCTGTAACGCAGGCAGCGAATGCAGTCTTTACTCTGTCAAATGTTATCGGATTGCAAGAAAATGCGATTTTGACCTTGGCCACGAACGGGACGACTCTTGAATCTGTAGATGGTCAGCGAGTCAGAATTCTGAGTGTGAATACTACGAATTACACTGTAACGACTGATTTGAACACAACAAATCTTGGCAGTTTTGTTTCGATTGTTGACCCGGGGGAAATCACTGCACTGAATCAAGTCCAATCCCTGGAGCCGAATCCTGAGCTGGTTGATGTCAATAGATTTGATCAGGGAGGGGTTTTGATTCTTCCCGGAGCAACCAATCCTGCGGGAGAAAGTGGCGATTTGTTAACAATTACGTTTTAATAAATAAGATTGTATAGATATGGTGGGGTTAATTCCCCACCTTGATTAAAATTAGATAAAAAAATGTTTGATTCAACAAATTTCATTTCGAAAGTTCGAGAACTGGTTTCTATTCTGGAATCTGAAGAGCTCTCCGATGAATCAATAACAAATCGAGCAAATGAAGTTTTCTTTACTAAGTTTATAGACTGGCGTTTTAAATCATTATTCCGAAGAAAAATAACACTTCCGATAACAAGATTTTCATCGATCGTTCAAGGATTTCTTTTGATGGACGACCATGTCCGAGTCCTGGACATCTCAACCCAGCGAGAAGACACATACGGTCTAGTTTTCTCATCACAAAATGCCCTGGGAACAGAATTCTCTGATCAAAGTCTTGTTTTACCCTCGTCGAATGGGACATTTCCTATAAACATTCACCCTTTATTTTTGAGAGTAAGCTACGATGGAAGCCCTGTTTATTTTGACAACACTTCTTTTTCCTTTAGTGATGGTCAACAAAATCCAATTATAAGATATGACGAAGCAAATTCTTTGATCCGATATGATAATGCGACATCAGGTGTTGCATTAAGAGCCAGCGGATTTACAAAATCTTCACCTAAATTTGTGATCTTCGAAGGAAACCGCTTTATCTTTTTCGAAGACATGATTTCTAGATATATTGAGCCTTCATTCGAAGTCCATGGAATTTTCCAACCATTTTTGGGAAAAACGATAGCCAGTTTTTTTGCAAATCCAGTTTTTTTCGAGAGACTTTATTTGCTGACCGCTCGAGAGATTCTATATTTTTACACCCAAATTGAAGATCCTGATCTTTTTGATAAAATCGATCGACAAATTGCACTGAATGAACAGCAGATGTTGGCAATGAGCCGTTCATTTCTGGATGTTGAGCAAAGAAACTTTCACAATCGATCTATCAACAGCAAATTCTACGATGTCTATTCCAGAAGTTTTTATTACGGGGGAACAGGGCAATGGTAGTAAACCTGCAGACGACGGATAAGATCTACCAGGGATTTTCCAATCATGAAAATAACTTCACAAAAGTTTTTTCAGCTTTTGAGCAAGCCCACTCTGTTGAATCTGGCGAGCATGAAAATTTAAAATTCATATCTTCGGCAAAACCATCTTCAGAGGCTGAGAAAATCAAAATCTATTACGACAGCTCTCAACCAAGCCAGCTGCAATTTGTGCGAGAAGATAATTCTGAAACACACCTGAAATTTATCGATCGCGAAGGGGAATTTGATGACTTCGCTTCATACAAAAACTTTTCTCCAACGACAGGTGGATCTCCAGCGTCGATAGTTGGATATGCAGTTGCTGGGATCAATTCAGGTGTTCTTCAAAATTTTTCTTGTCACGGAAGAAACATAGTCTCATCTCCCGTTGTGGTAGAGGGTGTAAATTTTTTACAGGTGCAAGTTGTTGGTTCACTTAAAAACATTCAGCTGATTGCATTGGGAAGTTCTTCCATCGAAAAAGTAATCAGAAAAATACGTGTTGTTTCCAATAATGTTTTTGTTAGATTTCTATTTAACTTGAATGATATTGATAATAAAGATAATTTCTATAGAATAAGTATAATTGCATGGGACTGAATGACAACTGATATATCTCAAGTTTTTTCTGACGACAAGCTGATCAGTCAAGCGTTTGTCGACTCGAATTCTTTGTTTCAGAATATTTTGACTGCGTTCGCAACTGACCATGACTCAACAAATGATCTTATGGGTTCTTTTGAGCATGCAAAAGTGACTTTTGTCACAATAGAAGATGCTCCAACGGTCGATTCTGGAAAAGCTGTTTTGCAGAAGACTGGTGTTTCTGAACTGACGTTTTTCGAACAAAACACTCGCCGAAAAATACAAACTGCGCAAATTCCAACTTTCCAACTTGCATATTCGAAATTCAGTGGGACTTCGAATCCAGTGATGGTTGCAAATGAAGAAAATGTTATGACAATATCTGCGGAAGTCAGCGGAAATGCAGGATACAGAGTTACTTTTAAAAATCCCGTTTCATTGCCTTATGATGTCTCTGCGTGGGCATTATCCATGCAGGGAATTGTAACAGCATCCATTGATGAAAAAACAGCTTCCAGTTTTTTCGTAGTTTTTAATTTAGATAGTGGATCGCCAGCAAATAATATAACAAACGCACAAATCACGGTATTTTCATGACAGACCCCATTTCAGCAGGACTTTTACTTGGAACGAGTGCTCTTCCGTCGATTTTATCAGCAATTGACAGGCGTTTCAAAACAAAAGACATACGTTCAAAAGAACAAAAATCGTTGGACAAAGCGAGGGGTGCAACAGCAAAAACAGCTTTGGATCGTCTCCAACAAGAGCTGGCTGGTCTCGATATGTCTACCTTTAAAGACCGCAGAAGAAAAATGTTCGAACAACAAGTAGCACCCCAACTCAGAGAAAGCTTTTCTCGATCAAGCGGTCTTAAAGCTTCTGATTATTTTAATGCTTTAACATCTGCAACAGTGCAAAATGAAGCACAAGCTGAACAGGATTTTTACAGTCAATTGAATAATTTGCTGGGACTGGGAGCTGGCCAAGACATTTCTCAAGGCAAAGTCCCTGTTTCGACAGCACCTCAGGCACTAGCCGAGGGTCTTTCTCCACTAGCCGAGGGAATCCCGAATTATCTTGCATTTCAAGGATTATCTGGATCAATAAATCAACCATCGAAACCATCTAGCCAAGTAACGCAACAAAGGTGAAAAAAAATGACTAAAAAAGAGTATAAAATATTTTGTATTTTAACCTGTTTATTTTTAATGCCAACCATTTTGTTCTTCGCATTTTCTTGTTCAGGATGTTCGATTTTCAAAAAATACCCACACGACAATCCAGTCGAAGAATTGACAGAAGAAATCATAGAAATGAAAACAGGTATAGATCTGGATTTATCTTGGACAAGTCCAGAATCAGAATCTAATCAAGAATCTGAGGGATAAAATGTCAACGATTCTTCCAGAAGGCGGATTAATACCATCCGAAAGAGTACTTAGAACAACAAGTTCAGCTCTTGGAAAAGGGCTTGCATCTGGTCTCGAAGGCAGAATTCTGCAAGAAGCAATCCGTGGGTCAGCAGATTCTACTTCTATGAATGACGATCATGAGAGAAAATACCGTCAATCTCTTAAATTGCAAGCAGCAGCTCCATTTGTCTCAGAGGGAAAAAGAAATATTCTGGGAGCACTAGATCCATTTCGACAGCTCGAAAGCCAAGAGAATTTTCGTCAGTTACAAAAAAATCGAATCGAAGAACACAAGCCTTTGTTTATTAGCGAATTCAGAAGTGCATTTCCGAATACAAAAATTTCTGATGAGACTTTAAACCACATATTCAACAATAAATTGATAAAAGAACTTTCGGCTGGAGCAGCTTCACCAGAACAATTTTTGAGCGGGTTAAGAAATCCTAGACCCCGCAGTATTATCAATTTTTTCGGAAACTTAGAGCGATTTATCAATGACAAATCAATAGAACTTTTAAAACCATCAGGATTGCTTGACCAAGACTTTTCTCGTCTACTTTCGGAAGGGAGAAGACTTTACGGGGATGATCCTATCCAGCTGGAGAATATTTATAGACAGTTGCAAGATGTATCGATCCTGAAAGGACAAGCTCTTCCCGCTCTGGAATTGTTTAAAACAAAAACTAGTACCCCAGTTCCTGAAAAATTTGACCAAAAAAATATTACAGAATGGCTGGAAAAGAATAATTTGAACCCCATGCAAGCAAAAGCAGAACTCTTGGAACAGTTTCCGAAAAATGCACCTGAAATTCAATCGATCATGAACCAGCTGTATCCAAACACAGACCTGCTTCGTCTTTCAGAATCAATTATTTTTTCTTCTAAAGCTGCGAGAAGTGGAAGAAATCGGAAAAGTGAAAAAAAAGACTTTCCCACAATTTTAAAAGATCTTTTCGGTAAGAGCGCAAAATGAGTATCCCCACCAGATCAGATTCCAGCCCAATAGAATTGGCAAAGAAATATTTACCCTATTTGGCGTTATTGGGAATTGGCACTCGAGGACTCAGTTTGATAAGAAAGGGAAAGAAATCAATTCCCACGTTGCTGAGAACGGTTCTATCTGAAACAAAGCCCTCTTTGGTCGAAAGTGTGGGTGAATCAGAATCAAAATCACCAATCGTACAGCCATTCTCTGCAAATGTTCGGGCAGTCCAGCCAAAAAAAACTGGGTCATACGTTCTCTTCAGTAATGGGCAAATTTACAAATATGCTCCACAGATGACTCCACTCATTTTGGCAACACTCGGAAAACCCTTTTCAGCAAAGACGACCGGAAGAAACGTCTTTAAAGCATGGTTCAAGGGACTTCCATCAATCGGGGGCAGTTTTTATAAGATGATTTCGAAAAATCCCACGTCTGGCACTTATAAAAAAGTTTATACAGCTCCAAAAGAAATTTTACAAGCAAAGATGGAAGATAAAGCGTTTAAAGGGGCTTCTAAGCGACTAAACAAGGGTAAGTAATACTATTTATCGAATAAATATAAAAACGCCTAAATAGGCCTTTAAAACGAGAATACGGAGATTTATGGAAAATACGCTGGTTTACAATGTTGCAAGTCCGACAACTGAACGTTTTATACTTCCGCAGAGTGCTGCAATCTTTTCTTTGTTTACAACAATCACAACTGGCTTCGTAACAATGTCTATCCAAGCTGGCCAAAGAATAGACAAAATCGTAATCGGACAGCCACTGAATGGATTGGTTTTTGATATGATCACAAACTCGACCTTGGACAGCATTAACGTTGTCAAGAGGTATTCCAAAATCTCATTCGAAAATGGGGGCACACACACATTAATCAGCGGGGGCACAATTGACTTGACTGCTGCAACTGCTGGACTTGTGATTGTACAATGGATACAACGGGCGTAGAATGGCAAAACCTTATATCGGGAAAATGTCTGCAAACATGCAAAATATCGTTCCTCCTCAGGAGTGTCCGATCGAGTCTGCCACAAAAATCGTAAATTTCTATTCTCCGAAAAAAGAAGGGGCGCTGATCCGAAAGCCTGGTCTGCGCAAAAGGTCTGAAATCCAGCACTCTGGAACTGTGACTGCTACAAATGCAACATCGATCGATATTTTCAATTATTTCAACACTACTCTCACAAAAAGATTTAACAAGCGCCCCACAATAATCAGTCTGGAAACAATCCAAGTTGGTGGTCAAAATTGTATCTTACAAGATACAAATATTGTGCGCACATCTGACCAGCAGATCGTTGGCTCGATCGATTTTTGGACGGGAATGGTTACTTTAATGCCCGCAGCAGATTTTTCCGCAATCATTGCAATAAAATTAAATGATCCAATTTTGGGGATGGTCGAGCTTGCTTTTGGAAATGGGTACCAGACTTATTTGACAGACGGCAGGTCAATTTTTCTTTATGCTGAAGATGCCAGCTTATCTGTTGCATCATTGCCTTATGATACTGCAGATCCACTTCCCGCCCAGCTGAATAGTGTATGGTGGATGGAAGAAGTTTTCATTAAAGGAACAGGCACAGGAAGAAACGGGATTTGTTATTTTTCAACAGGAAACGTTGATGAACTTTGTCCAATTTTTCAATTTAATTCTTCTACAAACACATGTGTAAAAGCAAATATAAATCTGGGCAGCAATGTAAATCTGATCTGGGCAAAGCGAATGGTTCGGCTTCGTGACAGAACATTTGCGTGCGGGATACGACAACGAGACTCATCAGGAGAAAGCCCCGTAACAACACTTCTAGAAACAAGAGTCCAGTGGAGTGTTTTGGGCAACCCCACCGAAACAGGTGCATGGGACAGTTCAGAAAGAACAGGTGCTGGATTTTCAGAAATTGACGATATCATCGAAGACGCAAGTGCTGTAAAAGATGAGTTGTATGTTTCGGCATCTCGATCAGTGTGGGCATTCACCCCGAGCTTTACAGCTTCTGCCCCAGTTTCATCAAGAGAGTTATTGGACGACTTTCCGATCATCAGAGGATTTACATTTTTACGCTCTCGAGGCGAAGTTTTTACCATCAACACCAGAGGTATCTATCGAATCTCAGAAACAGCACAAAATATTTCAGAAAATGCAGGGGTTCGCATTGATGCGTATTTCCCGACTTCAAGAAATTCTCCGAATGTTTTTTCCGTAGCAGATGAAAAAGAAGGTGTTTATTATTTTCACGGCCAGTCTGATGAAGAAGAATTCTCAAACACAAGTATAGTCTTTTCTGTAGAAAACAATTCATTCTCATTTTTCCAAGAACCTGTAACAATCGGAAAACCCGTTTCTTTAGACGACTCTTTTACATTTGAACAATATAGATTTATTCGAGATCTTAATTTCCGAGCTAGCCAATCTCGCAGATTCGATGCAAAAGTCATTCTGTACGGCGATCAACAGGGCAACCTTTCAACAAGGGTAGGAAACATCCCAGGCAGTGGAAATTCTATTATTTTGTACAAAGATTCAACGAACGATTCATTCCAAGGAATATTATACATCAAAGGATCAGGATTTTCAAATTCAGAACTGAACCAGGTTTGGAAGTGGGACAGTGAAACTCCAATGATTCTTCGCAGACCACAAGATCAGTTTATTCTCAGTAATATGACACAGGCCGACCATACAGGCAGATGGGAAATCCAAGAAAATTTCGAATATGAAAGCGGTCAATATAATGCGTTTCCCGAACGAAAAAGAGTTGTTTTTTCTGAATTAAGATTGTTTTTGCGAGATCTTGCTGAATCTTTGAATTATGGTTCTTTTAAATTTGAAACATTCCAGAGAAATTCTGTTTTGGTTTCTCGCTCGATAGACCTGTCCAATCGAAAAGCTGATTTTCTTTACAGCAGATGGGTAAAAATGCTGGCTAGATCGTCGGGGCAATCGGTTGGATTCAGATTATCGATATCAGAAGATCAGATTTTTAATGATCAAGCAGCTTTCCCTTTTACGATTGAATCCAGCCAGTTCAGAATAAAAAGATAGGTAAAAAATGTCACAAATTTCAACAAACTCTGGCGGATCAAGCCCAGGTGGTGGAGTCCAAACGGTCTCTGGAGACACAGGAACAGCAACTCCGGATGCAAATGGCCAAGTTAATATTGTCGGGACTGGCTCAACCACAACCTCGGCTGCTGGTAATACAGTCACGGTAAACTCGACAGGGGGAACCGGAGGAATCACAACAGTGCCAACTGATAGTGGTTCAGCAACGCCATCAGCAGGATCTTTGTCAATTGTTGGCGGAACAGGAATAAACACAAGCGGTTCAGGATCATCCGTAACAGTAAACATAGATTCCCCAGTTACAGTCTCCAACGGAGGTACGGGTGTAACCACACTTACGAATGGTGGGGTTCTTCTTGGATCAGGAACGGCGGCTGTTGGTGTAACAGCCCAGATGACCAGTGGACAATTATTGATTGGCTCAACAGGAGCGGATCCAGTTCCAGCAAATCTTGTTGCGGGAGCGAACATCGCGATCACAGAAAGTGCGGGTGGCATAGAAATTGCAGCATCAGCGGGATCATCGTTTACGTGGAATAATGTTACCGGAATCTCTCAAGTAATGTCCTCCAATAACGGATATGTTGCCAGCAATGCAGTAAATGTCGGATTTTCTTTACCAGCAACAGCAGCTTTTGGGGACATCATCGAGATCACGGCTGCAATCGGCACTTTCGTTATTGTTCCTGGAGTTGGTCAAAGCATAAGATTTGGCAATCAGACTACAAGTGCAAATCCAACAGGGGCGGTTATGGCAACTTCTTTGGGTGATTGGATTCGTCTGCTTTGCGTAACAGCAAACACAGGCTGGCAAGTGATCGGCTCGCTCGGAAATATAAACATAGCATAAAGAGGGAAGATGTCACAAAATTCGATAAATAATACTATTGGATCCTCAACAACCAATACAGTTCTTTCCCAGCTTCGCTCATCCAGTGGGCAGTGGAATTCGTTTGCTGATGGTACAGATACTCATGGATATTACTCGGGATCTGGAACTCCAGAAGGAGTTGTCGCAGCAAATAGGGGCTCGTTGTACAGTGATACGGGAAATGTTCCGACAGGCGTTTATTATAAAACAACTGACACTGTAAACACAGGCTGGATTCCAGTTGCAGGTGGAGGCAGCTCAGGAAGACTCGTGGGATTTACAATTACGCAATCTTCATTTCCATTTACTACAACCAGTATCATGGGGCAATCGACCAATCCAACTTTTTCCGAAGGACTAAACTTCTTACAAATGAGAACAGTGCACACTCCGCTAGCAGTCGGGAATCGGTTGATCATCGAATTTTCCGCTTTCGGATCGACTGGTGCATCATCTGGCTCTGGAAGTTCTAGAATTGCATTATTCCAGAACGCCACAGGAGCAACTTCGGCAGCCGTCGATGCGGGGGGCTACAATTCTACAAATAATCCAACATCGATCTATTTAAGATATGTGACGACAGCAACTTCTACAAACTCGGCAACATTTGACATAAACGCAGGCAGCAATCTTTCGACAGTTAGTACGGGAATTAATGGATCTGCAACGGGAAGTCCCGTTTTTGGGACTGCTGCAATGTCGAGGCTTACTGTCACAGAATTAACTCCTTAACCCAGGAAGAAATCATGTCAACACCAACACCAACACCTGATCCAAATGAAATTGTAGGGGCTGTACCACCAGGAGGAGAAGGATATACGCAAGGTCCAAGAAGTGGTTTAGCATCAGCAGTTGCAGCTGGCTGGACAATCACTCCAATCCGCCCTTCAAGCGGAATTCACGAATGGAATTTTGAAACAAACCGCTGGGAAGTAACTGAAGCAGCAGCTAGAAGAGTATTCCAGTACCGAAGAAATGTCTTGCTGACTCATACAGCGTGGCTGATTGGGCCGCTTTCACCGATTCCAGTTGAAAGTCAACCAGCCATAATAACTTGGAGAACTGAGTTGCAAAACATGTTTAACGCTCCCATTGCGGAAACTTTTCCCGTCACGCCTGCGATAGCCGAAGAGTGGGCTGTTGTTTAGAATTTTTCTATAGTACTTAATCACAAAGCCTTAGATTTTTTCTGGGGCTTTTTTTTGGATTTTTGTTGTCAAAAAATTAATTGAAAATATAACTTATATTTATGAAAAAAAATATATGAGATTACATCATGAAAAGAAAAACAACAACAAGAAAATTAAAATCTGTCTATAAAAGAGCAGAAGATGCAGAAGAAATTTTTACTAGGCTTTGTCTTAAAAAACCGAAAGTCAAAGCAAAAAAACAAGTGACTCTGGTGGACTACCAGGGAAGTAATGACCCGAGACTTAAAGACACGTTGCAAAGAATAACTTTTACTATGCCAACGGATCTCGCTGTGAAAATGAGAATGCATACAGCATTCCGAGGAACATATCATTCACTTTCAGACTTTCTTACCACGCTTATAGCCAAGGAGATCAAATGACAGATGATGAAAAGCCTATCAAGATTGGAGCGCTTTGGAATAAAAAAGATAAAAATGGAAATACATATTTAAGTGGAAAGCTTAGTGGGAATATCTTGATCTTTCCAAACTCTTACAAGGAAAAGGAAAATCAGCCAGATCATTTCATAATGGCCAGATCGTGGAAAAACAAAGAAGATGAATCAGACCATGAAACAGATTCAAACAACGTATCGTTCTAGAAGAAAACGGATGGAGCGATACAAAAAAGCTAATAATGATTGGAAATCAGGAAAAAGAAAAAGACAAGGAAATTTTTCTTTAAAACATCCCTGGAGAAAACAGAGTTTCAGCTATGCAAATTCTTCTCGATCATCCCCCTATAGCGAAATGTAGACCGAGATTTTACATGAAGGGATCAAAATCTTGTATTTATGATCCGCAGTACAAAATAAAATCATATATGAAAAAAGAAATCACTCTGCAAGTTTCGGAAATTTTGGCAGGGTCAATTTCAATGGATTTTGTTGCAAAAATGCCAATGGCACCAAGCTGGACAGAAAAGAAAAAGAAAGATTTGGCTGGTAAAGAGTGCACCGCAAAACCAGATTTAGATAATCTTTTGAAATTTTACATGGATGTGATGAATGAAATCGCGTATCTAGACGACCGTTTAATTTCAGAGATTCATGCAAAAAAAATATATTCTGATAATTCAGGAATAGAAATTACTTTAAGAGAAAAAAATGACTAACCCGTTGAGATTTTCGATTGTTGGAAGAAGAACGACTCGAGAGTCTGAAAAAATGCTGGAAGACTCGGCAAGTGTTTTATCTTCATTGTCAGAGATCACATCAACTGGAATGTATTATTTGGATCAAGAAATTCTGTGCCTGGGAATTCTGCAAGAACTGGGTAGTGGCAATACATTGGTTTTGCCAAATTTGCCGAGCGATCTAGTTCTTTTTGACTCATGGGGATATGCAATGCGTAATCAGCTTTTTTTTACAATTGGAAACATTTCTTATAACAGATCGAATAAAACAATAAATTATCAAAACTCATCTCTACAGCAGGGAGATGAATTAAGACAAATTATTTTTTTAATCGAGGATTAAATGATCACAGAAACAAGAATATTAAAGCATAAATATTTACGGAACGTTCACCTTGAGGGCTAAATGAATTTAACTGATAGTTCATCCGTCTCATCAGAAAAGTACTTTAAGGAAGTCTATAGAGATTTTCCAAAATGGGCGATATGCTTAGCTGGGCTAAGAGGCAGGGAAGGTCTTACCCAAAGGGAACTAGGACAAAAGCTAAATATTCATCAAAGTAATATCAGCAAGATGGAAAGGGGGCTTTGCCCTATCGGAAAGCAAATGGCTTATCGGTTTGCTTCGTTTTTTGGAGTAAGATACAAAATGTTTTTAGACGTCCGCTATTCAACATTTTAACAAAAAGCATATTGATCGTTACATCAATGAGTTCATTTTACTTATATAAATCTTATATCATGATAAAGGACTAGTCTTATGAAAAAATCTCCTGATTATCGAAAATCACAAGTAGAGGCTGAAAAAGTACTACGAGAAAATGATATCATTGCAATTCCCATACCGAATTTTTAAGATTTTTTTTTACTTCTCCCCAGAAGTCAGAGCACTCCAATACGATCTCATTGATGGTTTTTTCATTTCTATCGACTTTTTTTGTAAAGAAATTATTTGAATCAAAAATAACAAAGAAATCTATCTTTTCCAGCTCAGCGCAGAACATCTGGGCTTGCATCTGCAGCATGTAATAATTAGGAATCTTTTCTTGCAATTTCTGAAAAGATGAAAATTTATATGGGCATTTTATCTCGACAGCTCGTCCTTCATGAAAACCATCTATAGAGGCTCTCATCCAAGGAAGATCCCGAGAAACAAAAACTTTGTCTTGAAATGAAGACCAGTTAAAATAATTATATACTCCTAAAGCCCATTTTTCAGAGTTTATTCCATGTTCTATGGCGACATTGTTGGGAAGATCACTTTGCCACCCGATCTTATCGAGCAAAAGAGATTCTCTAGTTTTCCATGGAGATCTCCTCAGCACAGAAGCAACTTCAGACGCTCCAATATAGTCTTTTCTTGAAAGGTACCATTCTTCAGTGTTTTGTTTCATTTTGTTTCTCTGGGTGAAAACTATTATTCCACTTCTCCCATTCGCATTCTTTTTCAGGCTTGGACAAAAGAAAACACATTTTTTTGTCCAAAAGATGTATGTTTTTATTTATTTCTTCTTTGTATGTTTCACACACTTTTGTAAGAGCAATCAGAGTCAATACGCAAAGAAATATATTTAAAAATGATAGAATTACAACATGCATTTCCGAATTCTCACTGTTCATCTGCGACGACTCCCAGTTTTTGCCAGAAAAACTTCTCTGCTTTTTCGGGTATTCCAGCAACTGAATCTATCCCTTTGTCTCTAAATATAGAGATTATATTTTTTTTGAAGTCTGGATCAATTTTCATTCTTTCTTCTAGTTCGAGCTGCAATTTAACTGAAATTGGCTTTTCTGGCACAGGAAAGTTTTGATTTTTCGGAGCACTCTCTTTGTAGATTTCTTCCATAATACAATCAGTGTCTTTGTCTCCATAGATTCCGAAAATCGAACACAAAGCGTATCTTCTTGCATATGTCAAGGCTGACGCAAACTGCTTTTCTTCAACCCCAGCAGGAAAGTTCTTCAGAAATGTGACATGAGACTCGAAATGACCACTTTCGTGGTAAACGTCTGTCTGAAGAAACCATTGACCCAAAGAATTTTTGTATCCCTCGTGCTGGCTAAAAGCGAAACCGTTCTCAAAAAATGGCTTAAGACACGCTATCACAGAACCCAGAGATGCATATGAGTACTTCATTCGACCCCCTTTTTTGGAGGGGAAATCGACCTTTGTATCGTGTTTTGGCTGTTTAAGCTGTAACTGTGATTTGGAAAAAGCTTGAAAAAATTTCTGCTTTATTTTTATAGTTTCTGCTGACCTATTATCAATACAATTTGAGTCAAGCTTCTGTGATTGGGGGCTTGGCTCTTTTTTTTGTTCGCTCATTTACTTTCCTTTGGTTTTTTTTCATATTTTCTGTTATTATTTCACAAATTTACAAAAATCTCAACAAAAAATGGAGAAAAAAATGGAGAAATCAGAACCCACGTATTACGATATAAAAGGAATTTCAAAAAAATATCCCCTCGGGACAGAGAAACTGAGGTGCCTAATACGAGATCGTGAAAAAAACGGACTTTCTCGATACAAGGTTTGTACAAAAGTCGGAGGAATGTGGTGGATTAACGAACAAAGATTTTTAGACTGGGTCGACAAAGAGGCTGATAGTTACTATCAAAGTGATTGAAAATATTCCTTCGAATCGGAAAGAATGACATTCATATAAAAGAAGACCGCAACCCGAAGGCTACGGCCTCAAAGAAGCTTAGCAGGCACTTTGAGGGCATGATTCTACAGGTTCTGTAGATTATTGTGTAGAAAATAATTTCTCCGTAAAAAATGGAGAAATTTCTATGCAATTCATTCGAGTGTTCTACGACACATCAAAAAACTCTCTCTGGAATCAAAGAAAAACATTATCAGAAGACCTCAGTGGTGCATTCGACAATCTCAGCTGGTCTTTTCCAATTGAAAACCAGAAAAAAGTTCAAGAAATTTTTTCAGAAATTCCCACCGCACATATAAAGATTTTTGATTTACAAGAAGTCTCGTGGAATGTGTACAAAAAAAAGACGATAATTTCGCAGCTAGAAATTCAGAAAATAAAAGCTGAAAGAGGGAACGCTGATACAATATCAAAGAATGCTCAAATAAAACATTTGCAAGATCGCATAGACACTATAAAAGACGAAATCAAAATAGAAGAGAATATCTTATTAAGTGATCCTGTTGATCCAGAAGTAGAGGCATTGAATTCCCAATGGGCAGTCGTCAGAGAAGGCGCAAAAATCATATCTATAGACAAAGAAACAGATGGGCATTACACAAAAGGACAGTTTCTTTTGTTGTATCAGAATCGAAAAATCGACAAAAAAAAAAGTCTAGGGAATGTCTGGCTTTCTAGTGAATCAAGAAAAGAATATGAAAACATTGTTTTTGACGCGTCAAAAACAGCGATCGAGTACTCAGAAAACGGAAAATCGTATAGAAATCTGTGGCGTGGTCTAGCAGTAGAACCCATGCAAGGAGATTGTTCTCTCATTTTAGATCATATCCAGAATGTGATTTGTGCAGCAGACGAGAACTACTATAATTTTTTTGTTAAATTGCTGGCGACTTGGGTGCAAAAGCCGTGGAAGAAGACTCTGTGTCCAGTTCTCCGTTCAGACCAGGGCACAGGGAAGAAAGTCTTGCCAGATCTTTTAAGTCGAATTTTCGGAAATGCATTCTGCTCTAGTCCAAATCACAAGTCAATTTTCGGAAATTTCAATGCTCTGATCGAGTCAAAAATTGTCATCGAGCTGTCTGAGGCTTTATTCGGCGGAGACAAAGAGCTATCGGGACGCATGAAATCAGCTATCACAGACGACTGGATTATCATCGAACGGAAGGGAAAAGATCCGTATCGCATCAAAAACCAAAAAAAGTTCTTCATCGTCAGCAATGAGGATTTCGCGATTCCCACAGATAATGACGGTCGCAGATTTCTGTTTTTGGACGTCTCACCAGTCCGCAAGGGAGACAAGGCTTATTTTGACAATCTATATGGATGGATCCACTCAGAGAGTGCAGCGTCAATTTTTCTGGGGCATTTGATGGATATCGATCTGACAGGATTTGACCACAGGAATTTGCCAGAATTCGCCACAAAATTCGGTTTCAGCAACAAGCTGGAATCATGCAATTCTTTTGTCCAGTACATCTACGAGGTTCTGTCTACAGGGTATCCAGACGTTACAGGAGAAGTCGGAATGGACGGCAACTATTGGCGGGAGGACGGCTTCCGAAAGGACACAGTCCAGAAATGTTACGAGTCTTTCGTCGACAAGAATCGGCACCTCAGGAAGATGAATACTACTTCTCAAGGAATGACGATGGTGAAGATCTTTGGGAGTGAGTGTGTCGACCGAAGAATGCAAAGTGGAATTCACTTTGGAATTTACAGACTATCTAGCTTGGAAAGTGCTCGTCAAAAATTCTGCAAGTTCTTCAAATCAGAGATGGATATCTTCGAATCTTAATAAAATCTTAACAAACCGCAATCCAATCCAAGGTTAGCAAAATCCAATCCAAGGTTAGCAAAATCCAATCCAAGGTTAGCAAGGTTAGCAAACGTTAAGTATTTTTTTTAATAAAAAGGTCTGCAAGGTTAGCAAAATTTGTATACCAATGTTTTTTTTGAATTGTCTATAGAATTTGTATACCTTGTATACCTTGTATACCTTATATCAAAACTAGAACAATTAGCAGAGTACGCTTTAAGAAGACAAATTTATGCATAAAATCTGACTTAAAAACGTTCAGTAAGTGAAAACGCAAAAAAGCTAGCAAGGTTAGCAAAATGACCCATTTGTAAAGAAATTATTTGAACATTTTTAAGTTAAGTCTTAACGAAATCTTAACATTAGAAAGACAATTTTCTTTTGAGCTGTTGCCCCGCAGGGAGCTGTGACATGAAGCATACGAAGTTTGCGAATGCCCAAAAAATAAATTGCATTGTTACTTGGAATATGTATAATAAATATTTTAAAAGTAACTTAAGAGATGAGAATGATTTCATTTGTAAAAAAATTATTCAAAAAATCTGAAAAATGCGACGCTGACGCTAAAGTGCGATTCTCTTATTCTGTCGAAGATAATATTAAAGAGAATCTTTACACCTACTATCAGGAAGTCCTTACCGAAGAAAAAAGACAAGAAAAAGTACAGAAATTTCATCATTTTTTAGAAGATAATTTTTTGAAATTTGCTGAAGAAAGGGCAGACGAACACATTTATCGATTCAGAGATCTTATTAAATACATTTACCGAAACATTGCGATAGATGAAGCAAAAAAATACAGAGAAAATACATGATAGACATAGAAAAATTCAGAAAATCCAAAAGAAAAGCTAAAGAATTTCTGTCAAAAAGATTGATCGAAAGGGCTCCCGTCCCCATCGCTGGAATGGTCGAATCACAAGGATTTAAATTCGAATTTATCCCCAAAGGCAAGCCAGAATTTTTGGATATCTCTACGAAGGCCATGTACATAGATATCCAGAGAAAAACATTTGAAAAACGTTATGCCATCGCCAGTTTTTACGCAGCATACGTATTACGGCACAAAAATGATCAAAAAATCATTAGATATTGTGATTTTTGGAATTCATCTACTGACGATCAAGTCCAACGTGCAATTTTTGCAGCATATTGCATCATCCCGCCACATCTATTCAGGGAAGTTAAGGATCTCACAGACAAAGAAATATCTTTGATGTTTAATGCATTGCCAGAGATGGTCAAATTTCACAAGGGAAAGCCGTTCGAAAAAGTTTTTTACCACAAAAGAAAGACTGTCGAGACATATGAACATCCACCGCATGTAAAAGCAAGATTTGACAAAGCAGACAAATACAAACTGCCTTTGACTTCTGAATATCTAGACCGCCCCAGAGTTGCTCACGATGCAACAACGTGGAAAGGAAAGCCCATTCATGAAATGACCCCCATGCTTAGACCGATCAGAGTGACGAAAACAGGAAAAGATATGTGCAACTCAAAAGTAAAAAGAGAGCCGCGAATGTGTAGCAATAAGGCAATGTTCTCTAGAGCAATACCTTCCCTCTGTCGTCATCATCAATCTGGAATGCCCGCAGCAGTCCGAAGAAAAAAGGCAAATGCAAGACCAGAGCTGTTTAAAGAACCAAACGCACGAAAAAATATCAAATCGTCTGCAAAAATTGTGCAGATCAAAAAAAGAATAAAATCACTCGAAAAAAATTAAAAAAATTACTTTACAAATTATGGATTTTTTAGGTGAGATTTTTGAGATATCTCCAAAGCGTCGAATAGTCGTATTTGAACGCCAAAGAAATTTTTTTTACAGAAATACCAACTCTCCTGAGTTCTAAAACTTTTTCTAGAGTCCATTCGTCCAACTCGAATGCAGGTCTGCCAGCAGCTCTTGGATTTTTTTTAGTAATTTCTTTTTTATTCTTTCTCTTTTTTGTCATAAATTTCACGCAAAATTTTTCCGTCGAGAAAGCCCCCGTGATAATTTGAAAAAGTTTTTATTTTCATACATTTTTTACACAACATAGTTCCAGAATTCGAAGGAGCTTTATTTCCGTCATACAAGTCATAATAATTTTGGAATGCAATAATTTCCCAGTCATGATTACAAAAAAAACTTTTCATGATTCTTCGTTTCTTGGGTCTTCGTTTCTGCTGTAGGTGCCAAAAACTTTTTTTCTGATGAAACGGTGTAAATTTCCCGTTCGGAAGAGAACCCATTTTCCTTGTTTTGTTCTGCCAGGAGTTTCATCAGAAGGATGTTTTTTGATAAATCTTTTTCTTGACATGCCTCTCATTGATATTCCTTTTATTATCGATTTCCTTGATTTTCGAAAATAAGACCTTTTTTTTATTTCTTTTCCCACTGATAAGAAGTAAAACATTCGAGAATTGCTTCTCGATTTTTGTAATAGTACTCCCTCGCTTCTTCTTGTCTTTTTTCTTTGTGTTTTTCGTAGCCTCTTTTTCTTATAGCCTGCATTTTTTCAGGATTTCTCTTTACCCACATGGCAGTATACTCATACCTTCGATTTTTTTTTGCCTTTTCTTTTTCATTCATATCTTTTTCTTTAACATTCGATTTGGGCATTCGCAAACTTCGTATGCTTCATGTCACAGCTCCCTGCGGGGCAACAGCTCAAAAGAAAAACGATAATATAACAAATTTATTTTAAAATGTACAGAATTGCTATTTCATACATATATATGTGTAGAGCTGTCTCTTTTTGTAAACATATTATTTTGATCAGGTATTTTGTTGAGTAATATTCAGTAATATGTCATTATACTCCCGTGACACTCCCAAATCCCGTAAACGGGATGGGCTTCTAGACTGATGCACACACTTGGGAAGTCGCCAAGGCGACACCCTCGTTCGAGGGCTTCTTGACGTGTGTACCATCATCTAGACAACTTTGGCCTGTGCCCAGGCTACTACTACTTCGCTCTACATGAGAACTACGTAGATACATGATATCGGTTGGATACATTGCTTTTTGATCAAAAGCAATCGGAAACATATTTATTGATCCAACAACATCTCTATGGCCAATGAAATGGCACTCTCTACACTTCCAGTCTCTTCCTTTAGGTTTTTGTTTATTGCCACACTCAGGACAATGGCTTGAGGTTCCTCTCTCATGACCATTGAAGCACTTTATGCCCGCAATCTTGCATTTATAGTTTATGTATTCGTAATCTTTACCATATTCCCATCCTGCTAGTTTTTGGTTACAATTTTTCCCTTTTGATTTCTTTCTTACTCCATGTGGATCGCCCACATATACTTTCGAAATCTTTTCTTTCTTGAGAAAGGCAACTATGTGAGAGGTAACCTTATGCCTTTCATCTCGAATTCTTCGTTTCTCTCGGTCAATAATCTTCCTTTTTGCTCTATGTATTTTCTTTGATTTTCTAGAACCTTTTTTACAGTTTTGAGTTTTCTTTGATGCTTTTCTGGTGGATTTATTGATAAGTCTTTTATGTGAGCGTATTTTTCTTCCCGAATAAATCCTCGACTTAGTCGTATTCGTTGCAACGGAAGCCAAATGAATTTCTCCAAAGTCAATACAAGCTTTATTCTCTGATTTTATTTTCTCTTCTTTTTCTTTTTTTTGAGTTATGTGGAGTTCATAACCGTTATTCCATACAATTTGACAAGCACCAGTATCGATTTTCTCTATTTCAGGATGGGATAGAATCAGTGACTTTCTCCCTCTACCCATCGGAAGAAGAATCCTATTTTTATAAATTGTGACAGCTTGTTTTGGCCAAGAAAGGTGGTAAAAAACTTTTTCTCTACGAGGATATCTCCAGTTCTTATTTTTCTTTCTGTTTTCTCTCGTTGAGTCGATATTTGCCTGAAATCGATCTATTACTGACTGGACAGTTTGAGAATGTAATGAGTAAGTGTTTTTCGATTGCTCTCTCAGAAGTTTTGTGGTCGGCCATTTGTCTCTACCTTCCCTTGCTTCCTTATGGATTGCAACACAGAAATTCCATAAGCTTGCGCATTCCTTTTGCCCTCCGTAGATTATTTTTTTAGCTGTAGAGCAAAGATTTTTCAGTCGTATTATTTTCGTAGTTTCCATAAGCTTGTATAGCTTATGATAACAAATAGATTTCAGCAAGGAAAAACAAGGTGGTGTCATTACCAAACGGCCTATCATTTTGTTTGGATTCCAAAGTACAGAAGAAAGGTTTTGAGAGGGGAAGTTCAAAAAGATCTCAAGCTTTTACTGGTAGACTGTGCAAAGAGACACGGGTTTTCAATAATTACAGTAGAAACCGACATTGACCATGTACATGTATTTGTGTCGGCTCCTCCTAGACTATCTCCAGCACTTCTTGTCAATTACATGAAAGGATATACATCTAGAATGCTCAGAAAAAAATTCCCATTTCTCAAAAAGCTCTGCGGGAAAGATAGGCTTTGGACATCAGCTTACTATGTTGGTACAGCTGGTCAAGTGACTTCAGAAACTATTATTCGTTATATCAATGAGTGCCAGGGTAAATAGGCGTGCTATCATCTCAATCCCCTAAAGGGGATGAGGATTCCCGCACGTCAATCTAAGAGGGGAGAAAACAGTAAACTTCAGATCCAGGAAAAAATCTACATGCAAAAAAATAAAATTTACAGTCATAGAAGAAAAAGTTTTTCGCTCTGTAAAAATTCCTTTTACAGGAAAAATGAAAAATGGAAGAAGTGCAAACATCGCTGCTATGTTTTTGAAAAAAATGATATGATGAGCAAATCAACACATCTGCACTCTATATTTAAATATTTCTAAAAACCAACACGAGGTAAAATGAATTCATCAATCAAAAATTTTTTCAAATGGATAGAACATCTTGAAGGAAAGAAAATCATAACTCTTTCTTCAACAGGAAAAGATTTAAAACACCGGACTTTTGAGTCTGCCATCGATGGGGATAAATGGGAAAATCCAAAAATTGTTGCAAAAATTCTATTGTCAACAAAATATTGCGGTATCATCGTCAGGCATTTTCTTGAGACTACTTACAATGAATGTATTGAGGGAGAAGAAAGAACATTTCCGTGTAAAAATATTTTTGTATTCTACAAAGAAACAGGAAAAGAATTCATCGGATTTACTGAAAAGGAGACACGAAAGAATTGTGAAACTTGCGCTGAAACGGGGAAGAAACTCCCTTCGGAGAAAGGAGTTACATACATAAACACTACGAAAATGAAATTTATTTAAGATGAATTCATCAAAAAAATACATAACACCCAGAGAATTCCAGAAATTGATAGACGATCGTCCAGACTCCAAACGAGAATCCAGGCGACGGAAGCTGCGGTACCAAGCAATTTTGCGACTCATGTACAACCACGGCCTCCGCAGAAGAGAGCTATGTGGTCTGAAATGGGGTGACCTGTCTTTTGACGATCCAGAGCCAAAAATCTATATTAATCGCGTCAAAAGTGGTAAAAGCGGGATTCATAGACTGATTGTCGGAGAGAAAGCCATTCTGCAAGAACTGTTTCAGTTGTCTCGCGGAAAGAAATTCATAGTCGAAAACCCGTATGGCGGTCAGATGGTTCCCAATTCTATTTCACAATTCTTCCAAACAGTCGACAGCTATAAGATTCTTCCTTTTAAAGTACGCCCTCACATGCTTCGGCATGGGTGTGGATACAGGTTGATCAACATGGGAGCTTCTCTGCGTATCATACAGGACTATCTTGGCCACTCTAGTATTTCATCGACAGTTGTGTATACCGCTCTTGATGAAACAAAGTTTATGGGGCTATGGGAGTATGAATGACGAAATCCACCCTCCACAATATTTTCATACGAACGATTCAAGATTTGAAAATTTAGAAAAATTGGTGAAAGATTTACAAAGTGAAGTGATGGTTCAAAAATTCCAAATTATAAATTTAAAAAAGCGTATTGTTGTGCTGGAAGATCCTGAAAATGAATGTGGTGAGTGGTAAAAAACAATGAAAATTGTAGCTCTTTTTGTCAAAAAAATATCTATATATTTTTTACTTTGTTTTTCTGTTCTTGAATTATCTGATCCTTTGATAACTGTGAAAGATTATTTCATTGATTTTTTCAAAAAAACTGTTGAACAAAAAGTTAATTTAAAGAAATATCGTAGATGGTAAAAAAGAAATGAGAATTAGTGTTTCAGCATTTTTTATAGGTTGTAATGTACTACCATTTTAGAGTCCACAAAGAAAAAAAAGGCTATTCGACGGAGTGCATAGAGCTCGAGGGTTGCTATACGGAAGGCGATACTATGAGAGAGGTGAGAGAAAATGCTGAAGATGCTCTGGAATCTTATCTTTGTTGTGCTCCTGGGGAAAAAGAAGATCGATTTTTACCGCTGCCAAACCTTGAAATAGAAGAATCAGACGATATTATCGAAATTGGCCTGAAAAATAAAAAAATGATCGAGTTTCTCGTAGGTCAAATAGAACTGCATAAGAATATTACTAGGGACAAAGTCTTAAAAGAAATGGAAAGAGAGCCTTTTAAGAACTATATAATAAAAATTTGTGAGAATATAAAAAAGAAAAATAATAGAAAAGAAATATTAACTTTTATAATTTATTTTTGTTTAGGAATTATCATATCATATTTTACCTACTTTTTATTAAATAAAATTCATTCGGATCATATTTTACCTACTTTTTATTAAATAAAATTCATTCGGA
>WLWG01000895.1_pt1 | contig 29257 bp, 55 predicted proteins | sample 6712871 | NCBI WGS metagenome assembly WLWG01 (sample SAMN12718693, study PRJNA515312) | sponge metagenome | isolation source: marine sponge | host: Mycale hentscheli | place: New Zealand: South Island, Marlborough, Capsize Point | collected 2003-05-01
CTTTGATACATCAAAAAGAATGAAAGATTGTATGGATAATCAAACTGGTGACGTTGGTTATTGTTGGATGCATCACTTTATGTGTTCAGGTAAAAAATGGTGTGACACTTGGGTTGAGGGTGGACCTATAACTTCTGATGAAAAATCTTACGAAAAACAAGAAGGATAATGTATACTTACAAAGCTAAACTAGATAGAGTTGTTGACGGTGATACTGTTGATGCTTTAGTAGACTTAGGATTTGATACTTGGAAAAAAGTTAGAATTAGATTCTATGGTATCGATGCTTATGAAAGTAGGACTAGAGACCTAGAAGAAAAAGAAAAGGGTTTAGCGGCAAAACAAAGAGTTATTGATGTTCTAAATGAAAATAATAATGAATTTACATTAAAGTCCCACGGTGTTGGTAAATACGGTAGATGTTTAGGTGAAATATTTGTTGAGACTTTGGGTGAAACCTCACTTCAAAAAACATTAATTAATGAGGGTCATGGTGTAGAATATCATGGTGGTAAAAGATGAAAAATTTAATTAAAAAAATATTAAAAGAGGGTGACTTTGATTGGGCACAAGGTAATGTACCAAATGTTTATAGGGTTAGACATGTGAGTAGTAACACTGTTGAGGGTTATTTCACTAAAGAATCTTTTAAAAGGTGGCTTGACGATATGAATGAAGATAGGTATGGTGATGATACGGAAATGTATGAACATGAAAGAGAATTTGATTTTGAACATGTAAGAATTAATTGGTGATGAGAAATTTAATTAGACATATATTATTAGAAGATTCTAAAAAAACAGAATATCAAATAAGAGATATTGGTGGTCCTGTTTATTACAAAAGAATGAAGGGTGACGATTGGTCATTCATTGATGAGGCAGAGTTCTACAAAAACTCTAATAGAAATAATTTAGTTAAGTGGGTTGAGAAGAAACCTAAGAAAGGACCAAAAGTAAGACAAGTGGAGGTTCCTAGTGAAATGAAAGAAAGAATAGATTATTTAAAAATCTATTACGAGAATCTATCACCCAATGATTTTAAAATAGAAATAGAGGGTGAAGATATAATAAAAATCAAAACAAAATAAAATGAAAAAAGTATTAGAAATTTTGAATTCTTGGTGGATTAACTCAGCTGCAGCTGGACTTTTAGGGGTTGGTTTATTGGTGTATGGTTATAAACTATATGCTGGTATAGCTCTTGGATGGGCTGCTTGTACAACAGTTAAGAAACTAAAAGAGATGTCTAAATAAAATCCATATTTAGAATGGGTTGGGTGAATTTGGTGAAGGTTTCTAAATCAAACCGATGACCCATCCCATCAACCATCTCAATATTTATAACTGGTTTATTTTTAGTGAGCCAATTATATGTTTTCATAGGATTAACCACCTCATCATCATTACCAATAATGATTGATATATGTCTACAACCTTTTATTTCATATTGTGGGGGTATATTCATTCTAACCCGTAAATCCATATAAAGTGGTGGGTTGATACAAATAGAAGGTTTATCTTTATATAAGGAAAGATAAAATGCCGTAAAACCACCTAAAGAGTTTCCAACAATAAAATCAAAATCCATATCTAATAAATTAATGAAAAAATCATGTTCATTATCATAATCAATTTGTGGTGCAATAACCTCATGTCCTAGAGATTTCATCCACTCTATTCTATCCCAATTTGGGCTTCCTTGATAACCATGTAGATATAAAATTTTCATATTACAAATATAAGAGATATTTATTAATAAAACCAACATTAAATGAGAAATTTAATTAAAAAAATATTGAAGGAATCTGATTTAGATTACTGGAAAGATTATGCTGAAAGTAAGAAAAAAGCTGATGAACGAAAATCAAAGGAAGAGGATGGGATTCTAGGTAAATTACTTAGTGACACAAGAATGGATAAAAAAGATAATGTTTACACTAAATGGTTCCCAACACGTTTTTCTGTTGATATGTTAGGTAGTGGTGGATTTATATTGTTATATACGGAATTTGAAAATTATTGTAAGAAAAAATTAGGATTAAGTAATAGGGAAGAGATATTAGAGTTATGGGGAGATTACACAAGTAGTATTATAGATATGATTGGGCAACCAATTACCGAGAGTGAAGTTTATAATATTTTTGAAGAAGATGAGTTTGACCCTTTTGGTCATATCACAGATGAGGATAATGATGAACAAGAATTAGAAGAGTTAGGATTTAATTTAGATAAAGATTGTGTTTTAGGTTTTTCTAAAGGTAACGCCAAACTAGAATGGCCTTATTTTTCACTTCCAGCTGGTTACACTTGTCCTTTCGCTACTGTATGTAAAAACTTTCCAGCAAAATGGGAAGGACCCGTTAAAGGTGGTAAGTTTAAAAAACCCGCTTCTTGGGAAAAGAATGTTAAACCTGGTCCACAAGCAGAGATAATGTGTTATGCAGCCCGAGCTCAGGGACAATATCCAGGAGCTAACATTCAAGCATTTAAAAACTTAGACCTTCTTAAAAGAATGAAGACTAAAGAAAAAATGGCTAACTTGATTATTAAATCAATGGAGTATCACGGTTTAGCCAACACAGATATATTAAGAATACATGAGGCAGGTGATTTCTTTAGTCAGGATTATCTTGACGCTTGGATAGAAGTCGCTAAAAAGATGCCACAGACATTATTTTACGCGTATACAGTCTCACTACCATATTATATGGCAAGAAAGGGTAGTTTACCTAAAAACTTTAAAATGATTGCTTCAATGGATAAACACAATGAAAAGTTTATTTTGGACAATGGTTTAAGATACTCAACGGTTGTTGGTTCTGAAGAAGAAGCAAAAGAATTAGGTTTACCTATTGATGTTGATGATAGTATCGCTTGGGGTTCCGATGATAACTTTGCTTTAGTTATTCATGGTTCACAACCAAAAGGTTCTGAAGCAGCTGAAACTTTAAAACAAAATAGAAAATCAGGTCTTTACGATAAAATAAAACAAGCGAAGAAATCAAATCAACAAAAGAAAAATACATTAAGAGATAAGTTAAAACAACAACTTAGAAACGAAGACTTAGAGTATTGGGGTGTAAGAGGTGATAAAATGGGTCCTTTAAAAGAAGATGATTTTTCTTGGGCCGCAGGTGATTCACTTAATGGTGTTATTTTTAAAACAAAAGAAAGACCAGACTTAACCTATATCATTCAAGATTATGATTACTCCACTGTTAGGGTTTATAAAAAAGATGGTGAGCATGTTAATAATATTGTAAGGGATTATGTTATGCGAAAATTTAAATCTGGAGAGTGGTACGTAATAAATGACAAACAGATTAATGAAGATGAATCAGAAAATGATGAGGTAACATCATTAAAAGGTCACAGAGATTATGATAAATGGGTTTTTATTCATAGAAATTTAAATAGACCACCTTATTATTCTATTAAAGCTGGAAAAAGTGGTGGACCAGTTATTGGTTATGATACAGATATTCATTTAAAAGATGTAATATTAAAAGTACAAAAAGGTGGACAAAAAAGAGTTAGAAAAGAAATGAGAAAAAATGTTCACGCTGGAGTTGTAGGTAAAATTAAAGATTCAGGTGGTGATTATAACACTGAAGGATGGACATTGATTACCTATAACCCATACCAACACGATTCTTTTGTAGAATACGAAACAGGAAAACCAATTTATGGTGCTGAAGAAGCCATATTAAAAAATGAAAAGGAGGTTTGGGTTAAAAAGTGATAGAATTGTTTATAGCACTATTTAGTCTTTTTTTATTAATAGGTTGTACTATTATTGATGACAAAATAAATGAAAAATGAAAAATTTAATTAAAAAAATATTAACAGAGGGTGACTTTGATTGGGCATCACAAGGAACCGAGGAAGGTGATGGAAATCACCTAATTTCTGCTATAGGTAAACTAGAAAAGATGTTAGAGTTAAAAAAATCTCTTGAAGAAGACTTACTAAAGACTAAAAACCCTGTAGTTGGAAAATTAGGTGTTGGTAAAGAATTTGGTGGACAGCCATTACCTAGGATACAAAATGAAATCATAAATTTAATAAAAATATTAAAGTCACAAATTACTGGGTTAGGTAAAGTAGACTGGAAGAATATTGTTGTTAGTAAAGAAGTTGGTAGTGAGTTTGTTGGTAATAACGACTATCATTTGGTTAGGTATGATGATAGAATGGATGAAATGGGGTTAAAACCAAACATAAAACAAAACCACCCTTATAAGGTAGACCCAGAAGAATTAGGTGGGGATTATATTAGTGATAATTTAATTTGGGTTCTAGATGTTAACCCAACCAATAATAGTTTAGAGTATGCTTATTTTGACAGATATGGTGGTTATGATTCTGGTGTGAGACTTTCTGATGTGAAAGAGGTTGGTGAAGATTATTTAAGATTTGGTTCATGAGAGATTTAATTAAGAACATATTAAAAGAAGATTTTAATCCTGAAGACTTTGATTGGATTAGAGAGATAGACCCAATGGATACTTTCAAGGAGTGGATAGAATCAACTAGTTTAGTAAAAAATAATACTTATGGTGTAAAAACCCCAAGACAATGGTTAAACTACATAGTAAGAACCAAAGATTGGATTGAAGAGATTACGGATGAAACACATCAGTTATTAGAATATGTAGAAAATTTAAATAGTTCAGCTGGTTTAAAACATACGAAAGATATGCTTAAAGCTATACAGGAGTATATTGGTGATGAAGACGGAAATACCAATGGTTGGTATGTAGACAGTTATAGAGGTGAAGAGAAAAGATTATGGACCTTTTTAAAGTATTTTGGTCCATATGGTGAAAAGTATAATTTAACTTTAGAACAATTATTAGATTTATCACATGAATATTTTGATAAAGTTTTAGATGGTGACATAGAAGAATCAGAATCATTAACAGAATATAATGACCGTGAAAAAAGAAGTACCACTGAAATCACAATGGATTTACTACATGAAGCAGCAGACCATTTCGCACAAGGGTTAAGGTTAATTGAATCAGCAACACAATTCGCTTATGAATCAAACAATGAAGATTTAATTAGAGACCTAGAAGAATTAAGAATGACAATTCAAAGTGGTGGTGACAAGATGTGGGCTGAACGTGAAGATAGTATGAACATTGTTAATAGAATTAATGATATAGTTAGAAAATATAGTTAAATGAAAAAATTAATTAGAAAGGTATTAAGAGAATCTGATTGGGGTGATGTTCACAGTCCTTTTTGGTATAAAGAAAATTCTGAAAGATTAGGTGGTTCTTTAACTTGGAAGGAAAAGGATGAGTGGGATAAGGATGAAGATATTAAAAAATGGGAAAAAGAAGAAAGATTACATGCGGCACCACTAGAAGACTTTACTTATGGAGTTTATGTCCTTAAGGGTGATGATGAAGTTATTAATTATCTTATAGATAAGTTTAGTAAATGAAAAAATTAATTAGAAAAATATTAAAAGAGGAAACTCAAGACATTGATGTTGTTTATGAGGATAATAACTTAGCTGTAATACATCCTAAAACAAGAGCAGCTTCTTGTCGTTATGGTAGTGATACACGATGGTGTACTGCTGCTGAAGGTGGAGAATCGTTTGATGAATACGATGGTTCAGGTAATTTATACTATTATTTATGGAAATTTAAAATGCCACCACAACTACAAAACTTCCAAAAAATAGCTAGACTTGTTAATTACGGTAAAGAGTACGGTGAAGTTGGTGAATTTTTCTTGTTTGATGATTCAAACATGACATCACATGAAATATTATTTAATATATTAGAAGGTAAAGTTAAAGGTGGTTCATTTACATATCCAACTAGATTAAAACCTTTAAATGATTCTTGGGAAAGAGCTTTTATAGCTGTTGACACACATTACGCTAAAAATGGTTTACATAAAACACCTTCAAAAAATAACAACGATGATGGTTTTTATGATGATGGAGATGATGGAGATTTTTTTGATTTTCACTAAAGAATAAATAAAAATGAAAGATAGAATTAGAAAAATATTGAGAGAGTCGGATTTTGATTGGGCTAAAGAAAACACCACTGAAGTGCCAATAAAAGATATTGAGGATTGGGTTGACAAAACTAGATACGAGGTTTCTAATTGGATTCAAAAAATAGATGAATTTTATAAAAATACACCGCGTGTTGATTGGTCTGACGAGGAGTCAGTAACTAGTAAAGACAGCATGATAGCTTTAACGGTTAAAGGCATTGGTGATGAATTAAGAAATATATACGGCAGTTTTAATAACATTGATGATGAAATAGATTACATTAGAAACCCAAAAAAGTTCGATGATTAAAAATACAAAACAAATATTATCAGAAGGTCGGTATGATTCTTTCGCTAGAATGATTAGTAAAGACATTGTTCAATCAGTAAAAGAAACTGAAGGTGATTTAGAACACACACATCAAATAGATTTACCTTATGATATAAATGGTGAAGAAGAATATACTTTTAATTTTAAAGAAAAAATTTTAGGTCTTGAAGTTGAGTTGTTTATAAACAGGACTGAGGATGAGATTAGTGTTGGTAACAGGGAAGTACCTTATTATATTAATAGTTATGTTTCAGAAGATGACAATTTAGTTATGGAAATGGTTATTGATGAAAGTTATGGTAGGTCATATTACGAGGAAATGTTTTATAAAATAAATGAAGATGTTAGGCATGAAATAGAACACTATTTACAAAACATTTTTAAAGATAGACAACAACCACTACAAGATACTGCAGATTACAATACAACTTTTGCTCATCACATGGACCCATCTGAAGTGGAAGCTTTAGTTCATGGTTTTTATCGTAGAGCAAAATTAGAGAAAAGACCTCTAGATGTGGTAATGCTTGAAGACATACAAAAAGACATACAAGATGGTAATCTAACAATAGAAGAGGGTGATACACTTTTACAGATATGGACTAAGTACGCCGTCAATAAATTACCCAAAGCACAATTCTCCAATAGTTTTAAACGAAAGTTTATTATTCAAAAATAAGCTTTAATTATTCCAATAAAAATCTTATCATTATTTTAAATAATAAAAAATTTAATTATGCCAAAATCAAGGAATAGGAAAAACCATAAGAAAAAAGTTGCCGCAAGAAGACAACGTTTAGAACAAAAACGTAGAGCTTTTCGTAAAAAATTAGAAGCTCAATTTGGTGAGGAAATTGCGAAACAAATTTCTGAACAACAAATACAAAGTGGTGAAGAACCTGAAAGTGTTTAATAATATATTAAAAAAATAATAAAATGGAAAAAAATGTTATTACTGACTATAAGATAAAACATAGAGAAGATGTTTACAATGGTTATGTAAAGTTAGAGAAATTAACTATCACTAATGGTGAGGAAGAGTTTAAAAGAGAAATTATCACAACTGATAACTCTGTTGCTGCAATAATTAAAGATACCGTTAAAAACAAATACATATTTGTTTCACAATATAGAGCTGGGTCCGAAGGGTTAATGGTTGAAATTGTTCAAGGTAAAATAGATGAAGGTGAAAAGCCTGAAGAAGCTATTAAAAGAGAAATTATGGAAGAAACTGGTTATAAGGTGGATTACACTAATCACCTAAAAGATTTTTATGTCTTACCTGGTAGAACAAATGAAATTACTTCGGTTTTTTATGTTGAGGTCAGTGAGCAAGTTAATGAAGGTGGTGGTATTGGTGATGAGAATATTACTATTGTTGAAGCTGAAACTCTAGGTTTAGGTGGTAGATTATTTTTTGAAGACCCTATGAATGTAGAAATGAAAGTAGGTGAAGAACATAAAATGAAACCACCATATCAATTAATAGACTCAACATCATTGATAGCTGTTATGGTTTTGGAGAACAGTAATGTTTTAAAAGATATGGCTGATGTTATAACACAAGCGAAATTAAGGTCAATGTAATGGAAGATAATTTATTCCCAATATTTTTTAATGTTAACACACAAAGAGATTTTTTTGATGGTGGGACATATAAAATACAAAGCGCTGAAAATATTTTAACAAACTTAAATGATATTACTCAGTACGCAAAAATGAAAGGAGCGAAAGTAATTAGTACTGTTGGTTGGTATCACCCTGACTCTAAATTTTTATCCGATAATCCTGACCACAACAAAACTTACCCTAAACATTGTTTAATGAATACGGAAGGGGCTAAGTTTTTAAAAGAAACTTCACCTGAAAGTTATTTTTTAATGGATTGGAATACTTCACAAGGAATACAGTTCCACCAACTACACGAAAATAATAATGTAGTAGTTACTAAAAAAGAAATGGATTTTTTTGAGGGAAATACTTATTCCGAATCTTTAATCCATAACTTGGGTATACCAATTATGCAAAGACCTTTATTTATGGTTTATGGTATTGATATTGGTCCCGTTGTTTTGGGTCTACTTAGAAGGGGTTACTCAGTAAAGGTGGTGGAAGACGCGAATAGAAATTTAAATGGAATGCCTTTTAAAAAGAGTGATGTGATTGAACAAAAACAAAACCCATACCCCGACCAAATACAGGCCCCGTTATCAGATGAAACACCATTAGAATTTTTATCAACCAAACAAGTTTTGTCACTATGAATGAAGAAATAGATGAAGACATTTTAAATGTAGTTGAAAGATGGCAAAGTTTAGGTTTCTTAGAAGGTTTACCTACTCTAGAAAAAACAGAATTAGCTTTAATTTACGATAACGCAACAAGATTACTATTATCCCAAAGAACCTTATCTAAAATACCTAAAAAGATTCAAGACTTAATGGATGAAACTATATTTCCAATATGTAGAAGATTATATAAAAGGGTGGGACCTAATTTTGATATTGAGACAATGTTATCCACTTTATTGGAGTCGGTAAATGATAGAAGTCATGAACTTTCTTTACCTGAAACAAAAGAATCCAACCCAATAGTAGATTTTTGTGTTGAATTTGCTGATAGTTACGAAGATGAAGTAACAAATAAAAATAGATTAACAGACGAAGAGTACGAACAAGAAATTAAACTTCTATTGAGTAAAGTAGAAGAAACTTTATTAAGTGATGATGCCATTTCTTATGTTAATAAAGAAAAAAATAACAAATACAATTTAAATAAAGCAAAAACAAAACGTACAAAGAAATCATCTAGGTTTTGGAATCAATCAGTAGCTAAGAATTTATTAACATCAGCTTTGTCTGACATTAATAAAGGGTTGTGATTTTTATTAGTGATAAAATAGAGGTCAAACCATCACATATTAGTGGAATGGGTGTTTTCGCAAAAGAAAATATCAAAGCTAATGAGGTTATCGAGACTTGTCACTTCACTATTTTAGAACAATCATTTCCACAAATAGATAATAAATTAAAAGAATATGTTTTTTCTTGGCCTAAAACGGTTTGGGGTGGGAAATCTGTTGTTGTTTGGGGGTTTGGTTCCGTCTATAATCATTCTAAAAATAATAACGCTGATTGGGTGACAGATGAAGAAAATAATTTATTTAAATTTTTTACAATAAAAGACATAAAAAAGGGTGAAGAAATATGTACAAATTATGGTGAAGCATATGAAAAAATAGTAAAAACAATAAAATAATTAACTTATCATGATTAAAAAATATATACCATTCCACCAATTTAAAAAAATAGACGAATCTGTTATATCAGAAATACTGGAAACTGAAGGTACTTGTATAAGTTTTGATACACCTTGTTTAAATGAAATGATAAGTTATGCAGAAGGTGGTTATTATACTGATGATAATTGTGAAATTTATTTTTATCTACCCAAATACGGAGACGAACCAATTACAGTATTTTTCGAGGTTTCATTATGTTTTGATGAAAGGTATGACCCAGGTGATTACCACCAACCACCTGATTATCAAGTATTAAATGAAAATTTAGACATCAATATAGAGGGTATAATAATGGAAGATTATGATGTTGAGATTGATTTAAGTTCTGATGAAGTAAAAAAATTAGAAAATTTTATTGAAGATTTATTGACAGATTAAAATAAAGTTACTATTATTGTAGTGTAATCAAACAAGAGAGTTTATACAAGAGTAGAAGAACAAAAATAGATGGAAGGGTCATCGTCATCATGGAAACTATTTTAAGTCTTATTTATAGAAAAGAAACTCAACAAGTTTGTTAATATATATGGTGGTCTACGGGTTCTAAGTGTGAGAGATAAATCTCCGAAACCCAACTAGATTGGTAACCTCTGACCACCGAATTTGCGGGTGTAGTTTAATTGTAAAACGTCTAGCATCCAGTTAGAAGATGAAGTGTCGAATCTATCTACCCGCTCAAAATAGCAGATAAGCGTGAACTATTTGCACAACCACCGAGAGAAATCTTGGTGGTTTTTTTATGCAATCAAATGAACTAAATCGTAGTATAGTTGTAAACAATTAAAAACGCAACTATGAAAAGTAAAAAAAATCCAAATATTGTTAGTGAAAAATTAAAAATTAGTCATACTTTAACTGGACTTAATTTTGTGTTGGGTATTGTTTTAGCCGCATTTTCTTATGGGGTAACAAAAGAGATACCAAATAAAAATAAATCTATAGAGTATAATTCTACAATATTTCTAGCAGAAGAAAAACCAAAAAAAGTGGTACAACCCCAAGCCAAACAAAAACCTAAACCCAAAAAAGAAAAAGTTTTAGATTTAACCCAAGAAGTTAAAATAGAAGAAAATATAGAAGAAGACCTTACTGAAGAAATTGTGGAAGAAAGTGATGTGGTAGAGGAAGGTGATTCTACCCTAATCACAAATAATAACATACCAGTTCTTCCAGTAGGGGAAGCAACTAGTTTTCCTGATGTTGACGCAGGTTTTATAGGTGGTCTTTCGAAATGGAACGATTTTTTATTAGGTGAATTAGAATACCCTGAAATGTCTGTAGAATTTAACGAACAAGGAAAGGTCTATTTATCTTTTGTTATTGAATTAGATGGTTCTGTTAATGAGGTAAAAGTTTTAAGAGGTGTCTCCACATTTATAGATAGAGAGGCTGTAAGAGTAATAAAAAAATCACCTAAATGGAAACCAGGTATATTAAACGGTAAGCCTGTTAGAACTATAATAAACATGCCGATAAATTTTGTTTTACAATAAATTAAAGTCACGATTAGTCGTGGTTTTTTTTTGTTATAACGTAACCATTTACAAGTTAATAGATTTTACTAATATTTATTATTAATGAGAAGGTTTTTAATATTCATTAGTTTTATATTAACAATAACCATTGTTAATTCACAAGTCATAAATGATGATTGTGCTAATGCAACACCTTTAGGTAACCTACCTGTACCGGCTAATTGTGGTAATGGACCCAATAATAATGGACAAGGTGCACCCATTACATTTACAAATCTTACAAACGTAAACGCACAAACTGAAAACCCTTATACCACATTAACAAATTGTCAAGGTGGTCCACAAGGTATGTCTTCACCCGCAACAGATGTTTGGTATTCATTTGTACCGACAGGTAATTCTTTGGATATATCAATTACGGGTGGAATTAACCAACCAAATATAGGAGTATGGACAGGTAATTGTGGTGCATTAATTGGTGTAGGTTGTGATTTTAGTAATGGTGGTAATTTAAATACAACAATTGACCAAGTTTCTCCCGGACAAACTTATTACATTCAAATTAGTGGGGGTAACATAAATGACGAAGGTATCTTTGATTTGACTCTACAAAACAATAATAGTTGTGATGATTGTTTACTATCATCTTCTATGACGGTAACACCAACTCCAATCAACGGAACATACCAACCTGGAACTACAGTTACATTTTGTTTTACTGTTAGTGAATGGTCACAAGAAAATGTGAATTGGTTTCATGGAGTTGTACCTATTATGGGTAGTAATTGGACAAACATAACACCTATAAGTTCACCTAATACTTGTGATGGTGGTGGTGGAATATGGGATTGGTTTACAAATGTTGGAACACCAAATGGTAATTCTAATGGATTCTTTTTTGATGGAAATGCAGGACCCGATGGTAACCCCTCTAATAACTTTGGTGATAACTGTCAAGGAAATGTTAATTGGGAATTTTGTTGGGAAGCAACAACTACTGATTGTCCTCCTGGTAATACGGGTGATGATTTAAGTGTTTCAGTTGAAACTTATGCAGATGGAGAAACAGGTAGTTGGACTAATGTAGCGTGTCAAACTGACCCTGTTTATGCCTTTAGTGCTAGCCTTACTTGTTGTCCACCACCAACAGCACTTTCAAGTGATGAAAACTGTTTAGGTGCTGAAGATGGTACCATAACAGTAACTGGTCAGGGAGTGGCCCCATTTGATTATCAATGGATTGACCCATTAGGTAATAACTTCCAAAATGATAATAACAATAACGGTTCTAGTGTTGAGACTAACCTAGCACCAGGTGATTATAATATAACAGTCATTGACGACAATGGTTGTATATCAAATATTACAGTAACAATATTGGCCGGAGGTCAAGTCAATACTCAAGGTATATGGCATAATTAATAACAATAAATAAAACAAAAAAAAATGAAAAAACTATTCTCTCTTTTCGTAATGATGACATTACTAACATTTAACTTATTCTCCCAAGACACTGTATGTGTCAACTCGGTAGGTGAACAATATTGGGTAACCCCAACAGTTGGTTCAACTTATCAATGGACAGTTAATAGTGGTGGTGGTACTATCACATCAGGACAAGGTACTGACGCAATCACAGTTGATTGGGGTGGTACACCTGGATTGTTCGCTGTAGCAATTACTGTTGTTGAAACAAATGCTGCGGGTTGTACTGACACTGTTAACTTGGATGTATTTATTTCATCTCCATCAGTAACTCCTGTTGGACCTTTCTGTGAAGGTGACCCTTGTGTTGTCTTAAATGGAACTCCTGTAGGTGGTGTTTGGACTGGTACAGGTGTAGTGTTGAATGGTGGTGTTTATGAATTCTGTCCTACAACATCAGGTTCGGGTTCTTTTACACTAACATACACAGTTAATGGTTGTTCTGTCGATACAACAGTAGATGTTAACGCAGCACCATCAGTAGGACCAATACAACATAACTAAAATGTTAAAACAATTAATATTCATATTATTATTCTTGCCTTTCGGTGTGGTATCTCAAGTACAATCAATTGAGGTATGCACCGAAAACCAAGAGTACATACAAGAATATTGGGTTAACAACCCAATACCAAGTCAATATGAATGGATTGTAGGTGGTGGTGAAATTGTTGATGGTCAAGGCACTAACCAAATAACCGTTAATTGGTTAACGGTTCCTTATGGTTTATATAATATATCTGTTTCTGTTGTTAGTGATGCGGGATGTGTTGGAAACTCAGTTTCATTAACTGTTGATGTTGATGAGTGTTCTTTCGATGATGTGTTTGTACCAAATTGCTTCACACCAAACGGTGATGAGGTAAACAATGTATGGGGACCTGTATTTGCAGGTGATTGGGACCATACTGTTTATAATATGTTAATCTTTAATCGATGGGGTGGTATTGTTTGGGAAAGTGATAACCACTTAGCAATGTGGGATGGAAGATATAACAATAAAATGTGTCAAGATGGTGTATATATTTGGAAAATGGAGTGTAAAAAACTAAACACTACAGTTAAAGAGGTTATGCATGGACACCTTACTTTATTAAGATAAAAAAAATGAAATACTTATTACTTTTACTATTATTACTAAATTTAAATTTTAGTTTCACCCAAACAAAATTAGGGATTAAAAAAACAAACACATCTACTATCTACATTATAGATGAATCTTGGCAACCTAGAGAATCTCCTAGGTGGAAAGCTGACGAAAGTAGTTATTTACAAATTAGTGGTGGATATTTTGTATTATCTGAAAGAACAAGAGGTAAAGATTTAGATATTGAAGGTGATATGGAGTCTATTATAGAACGTGGTGATGGGATTCACTTTTGGGTTAAGTCAGGTGGTCTTTCATCTATTTCATGTGATATTATACCAAAAGGTGATAAAATTAATATTCATCTTTACCATTCTGTAGGTAGATGGGACAAATATTATAGTGGTCATTTAGCTTCAACAGAAGAAGTAAAAATTCTTTTACAATATATTAGAAAAGATTAAAAATTTTAATTACTATTAAGATATGAAAAGTATCTTATTGTGTTTAACTATATTATTTACACAACAATTTCTTTATTCACAGACTATATGGGTTGAGGATTTTACCCCTTACCCTAACGGTACTCAGAATGCATTAAAATGGACAACTAGTGCTAATAATTGTGATGCAGATGGACCACCAGGAACTGTCGCGGATAACTATTGGGGGACTTTTGATGGTGAATTTAGGTGTGAAGATATTGAAGGTTTGACTTGTTGTTCGGGAGGACAAGGTGAGGCCGATAATTTATGGTTATCCGAAGACATAACAATCAATGGTTATTCAAGTATTTACTTATCTATAACCACCAGAGTTGAAGGGAATGTAGAGTGTGCTCCTTGTGGTTCGGGAGGTGATTACTTAGAAGCTTCATATCAAATCGATGGAGGTGTTTGGATTCCTTTTGTGACCATTTGTGGAGCAACCAATGGTTTTATTAGTACTGATTGTATTTATGTTGGTACGGGTAATATTTTAAAAATAAGAGTTTTATTAGGTAACCAAGCAAACAACGAAGTTTATTATTTTGATGATGTTATAGTTTACACAACACAGAGTAATGTCATTTTTCACAACTAATGTTGATATATTAATTTTATATGTTTATTGTTAATTTATGGATAAAGGCGATTTAGTAAAATTAGATGATGGTAGAATTGTAAGGATAAAATCTTTACCTACATCATTTATGGCGAACGGTTCTTATGAAGTTTTACATTCCGATGCTCAAGTTACTTTTTGGGTTAAACCTGAAGAAATTATGTATATTGTTGATGAGGAAGTCTTGGACGATATTAATAATTATTTTGAAATTATATGGGATAAAGATGGGTTAAATCTAATACCTAAAGATTTTTCTTCAATAGATATTGAATCTGACAGAGAGGATTTTAATAGAATTAAATTTAACTACGATGAAGGTAGAAAACATAAAACCATTAATATCCATATAGGTGATGTGAAAATTAATGATAAAGATAAAATCACAATCAGACCAAAAAAAGAAGAAAAAAGTAAAATAGAAAAAATTATTAATGTTTTAAAAGATAAAAAAGATGAAGTTTAAAAAGGGTTTTGGGGTAATCTTAGAACCAGATTATAACATAAAAGAAAAAGTATCAGAAGAAGAACAAAGGGAAAAGGGTAACTATTGGGAAGTATGGGAAGATAACGACTTGTCTAATGGTGGTAGTTTCAGGTGGACATTGACAACTATTACAGATAGACCAATACAGGAAGAATTTACAGGAACCGTACCAGTACAATTAATGCGTTTATGGGCAGTACAAATGACATCTCAGTTAATTAATAATCAAGCCCATGTTGAGTTACACGATGATGAACCTAAATTCGATGTTACTGATGAAGAAAAAATAGCTGTTGACGCCGTCCTAGCTAAACTATATAGAGGGTTAAATGAATCTTTAGAAGATTCATCTTACTCGGTAGTAAATAAAAGAATAAAAAAATTTAATTTTAATGAAAATGAATAATAAAAAACAAACAATATATAATCCTAGTTACATATACATAGATGAATTCAATAATGTGGTACACGAATCATCATTTACAATTGTTTTAGGTAAAATAGATTCCACATACAGATTTACACCCAAATCAAGTTTAGTTATGGAACAAGGTTTAACACCACAAATGTTAATAACAATAGCTGAGTTAATTAAAACAAAGGTTGGTATAGGTGTTAAAAAAGCTGACGCTGTGAAAGAAGAAAAGAAAACAAAAAAGAAAAAATAAATAATACATTTTAGTGTGATATTTATATTATATGAACACTAAAAAAATTATTTCAGAGGTTGCTGGTATTTCTTTTGAGGTTAGAAAATGGGCTAAAGAGATTGAAAATTACGTTAAAGGTTACGTTGCTAAAGAAAAAGAAAAGTTAAAAAGCCAAAAGCCAAAAGAAGAACCCAAGAGTGAAAAACCTTCAAGTTTTAGTTGGTCTTATAATGATGATAGTCCTGCTGAAGGTGATGAGTTTCAAACAGACTACGCCTATTTTGAAGATATAGGTGGTGAAAAAAGTGATGTAGCTTATATCTATGGTTCTGAATTATATATAAACGGTGACGTTTTAGAAGATAATCCTAACATAGGTAAAACAATACAAGATAAATTATTTAAAGTAGAGTTAGATGGTAAAGGACAACTATCTGTTGATACAGTAGATTCCAAATTTCCTGACGAATTTTTATACGGTATTTTAGAAATAATCCAAGACCATTTAGTTATGGGTAAAGATTTTTATGACGATTCTTATAATGAGGTTAAAGCAGTTATAGGTGATGATAATCTTGGTAATAACATGGATGATTATTATAATGATGGTTATTGGTCTTATATGAATGAAGATAACAGGTGGTCTAACTACAAAGGTTACGGTGGTTATAGTGGTTACGGTGGTTACTCTTACACCCCACAACCTAAGATTGATAAAATAGAAATTAACGGTAAAGATTTTCCTGACGCTTATAAAGATTTTAAAGTAGATAAGTGGGTTATTACTAATTCGGGTAGGATTGAGTATGACCATTGGAAATCTGGTTACGATAAAGAAGGTAACTACGTTGTTTACCTTAACATGCCTATGTCTGCTATTGGTGGTTCAGCTTTAGTTCATGAAATTAAACACGCTTATGACGATTGGAATAGGATGAGTAAGGGAGCTCCTCCGATTAGAGCAGGATGGGAAATTAAAAACATATATACACCTGATTTTGAAAAATTAGTGTTGGGTGGTGGATATAAATTAAGTCCTATGTTAAACCCAATCATTAGATACTATTATTTAGGTTCAAAACTAGAATCCCCCGCTTACTTAGAAAATGAATACGATAATTCAGGTTTGGGTGGTGACTATCGTGGTACAGCAAAAAAAATGATGAACTTTAAAGCTTCTACTTTTTTAAATAAAAAAGGTGAACCAGCTAAAGGTTTACAAGAGTCTTGGACTAAACTAATTACTGAATATGACATACCTTTCTTTAGAAAATTTAAAAATGTTGTAGATTTTTTAAACTACACTGAAAAACATTTTAATAAAAGAGGTAGAAATATTATGAAACGTATAGATAAGATGAGATACGTACACGATAAACCAGTTCCAAAGTATGAACCTAAAGTTTATACTAAACCAACTGAAACAAAACCCAAAGAGGAACCCAAAGAAAAACCTAAAGTAGACCCTAGTCAATTAAGTTTATTTGACCAACCCAATGAACCTTCAGAAGAAGGTAAATTAAATAGTGAAATAGATAAGTTAGAGAGTAAATGGGATGAGTTATACGATAAGTATAATGAAAAAAGAGACCCTAAAATAAAAGAACAATTATCTGATTTAGATAAAGTGATTGAAGAAAAATTAGGTAAGTTAGCTCAAATAGAAAAGAAAGATTTACCATTTTAATCTTTTCTTAATCCTTTATTATCCTTATAATTATTTCATGGATAAAAGTTATATAATTAAAAAAATAATGGCTAACGCCAAAGGTAAAAAAACACATGTCTTACTTGTTGATTCACATAGTGAAATTTTAGAAATTAACAACAAAAAAGAAGCGGAAGACTTAGTAAATATTCTTAATGAAAATTCTGATAGTGGGTGGATTTACGAGTTAATAGAAGTTAAAAAATAATGTGTAAAGAAAGACCTTTTTGGGCGAAAAAAAACGAAGAAAAATGGTCACAGTTAAAGTTTAATATAGATTTTTTAAAAAAAATAAATAATAAAAATAAAAGTTTACATTGTGAGTATTGTGGTAAAGAAGATTTAAAGGTCTATGATTGGTGTCAAAAAGTTAATCTTGAGGATGTTGCAACTGTAGACCATTTTTACCCAAAATCAAAATTCGAGTATCTAAAAAAAGAAGAGAAAAACTTTATTATTTCTTGTTATAGTTGTAACAATAAAAAAAGAGATACTTTATGGGAAGTAGAAAAAATAAAATACCCATTAGATAACAGTAAAATAACAAAACTTAAAAAAATAGTTTAAAATGAGTGAAAGAAATAAATGTGGTTGTGGAAACACAAAAGATGAAAATGGTTATTGTGATGGTTCACATATGAACATTGTAAAAGAAGAGAAAAAATGAGTGATTTTAACGAGTTAATAAATTCAGATAAGCCAACATTAGTTGACTTTTGGGCTCCTTGGTGTGGTCCATGCAAAATGATGGCACCCATTATAGAAGAAACAAAAAACAAACTAGGTGATAAAGCCACAGTTTTAAAAGTTAATGTAGACGAAAATAAAGAAGTTTCTATGAAGTATGGGATAAGAAGTATACCTACATTAGTTTTATTCCAAAAAGGGCAACCTATATGGAGACAATCAGGTGTGGTACAATCTAGTAAATTAGTGGAAGAAGTAGAAAAAGTGGTATAACATGAGTAACAAATCTGACTTAGTAAGGTTAATTAGAAGAACACAAACAATAGTTTCTGTTACCCTATTTTTAATTACTATGTTGTTTTGTTGGCAAGCCACAGGTTTAGAACTAAGTAAAATACAATTATCTTATTGGGGTGCTAGTGACATGAAATATGGTTGGTTATGGAACTCTATTATTGTTTTATTATCGATATCAATTGCGATAAATAATATTTTATTTGTTAAAAGACATAGTAGACTAAAACATAAAACAATACCTTATATTTTATTTTCTTCGGTTTCTTTTTGTTTACTTCTAGTTGGATTGTTTAACTTGGAGTATGATTTGTTACACGATATACCAGCTTGGGTTTATTTTTTTTTATATCCTCTTTCTATTTTTGTTATGGCTTATTTAAATAGAAAAATTTTAAATTATAAGGAATGGTTTACACACCTTATATTTTCTATTATAATGATAGTAACACCTTTAATGTGTTTAACTATCACAGAAGGTTTTGGTTTAGCTGAGATAGTACACTCTTTGGTTGTTATTTCTTGGAATATTCATACTGCTTTTAAAAGATTTGACATTGTATTAACAACTAGTAAATAAAGACATATTTATAGGTATGGGAATGTTAGTTGGGTCATATAGATTTAAAGATTTATCACAAAAAACAAAAGAACCTATTACTGAGGGTTTTTTTAAAGATTTGCTCAATAGTTTATTTGGTAATGAATCGGAGTCTAAATTAGAACAAACTGAAAATTTAGATGAAATAAAAAATCTGTTAGAGTTTAACGGTATTTTAAATTCAGAGGTTTCAAATTTATTAGACATGGTAATAAATCACCCAAATGTTGACGACATCAACTTTAGTATTTTAGGTAGAACAATGTCAAATGTTTTACTTAAAAAAGGTGATAAAATATCTAATATTAAAAAATACTTAAACAAAATAATTAAATCTTTAAATAAAAGAAGTGTTGTTGATGATGAATCATCTGAAGAAGAATATGTAGATATTGAAGGTGAAAAATCAGCAATCTCAAGAAAACAATTCCAAAAAGAAAAAACAGGGTTACAAGTAGAATTACTTAAAATGCAAGAATGGTTAAAGAAAACAGGTTCTTCTATTATTATTCTTTTTGAAGGTAGGGATAGTGCCGGAAAAGGTTCTACCATTAAAAAATTTACAGAATACTTAGACCCTAAATTTTTTAAAGTGGTAACTAAAGACATACCAACAGAAGAAGAAAGAAAAAATTGGTTCGCTAGATATGAACAAGATATTGAGCCTGGTAAAATCACTTTCTTTGATAGGTCTTGGTATAATAGGGGTATTGTTGAACCCGTAATGGGCTATTCTTCTTATGAGGAGTATGAAGAGTTTATGGACAATGTTAATGGGTTTGAAAAAGGTTTAGTTGGTGATGGTAATTCATTAATTAAATTTTGGTTTTCAATTACCAAAGATACTCAATCAAAAAGATTTGATTTAAGAAAAGGAAGTCCACTTAAGTATTGGAAATACAGCCCAAATGACACGAAAGCACAAGAAAAGTGGGAAGATTATACCAAATACAAAGAAGAGGTATTTAAAAAAACCTCAACACCTTATGCCCCTTGGACTATTATAGACGCTAACGATAAAAGAATAAGTGGTTTAAACTCGATGAGATATGTTCTAAATCAGGTCCCTTATGAGGGTAAAGATGAAAAAGTTATCTCAATGAAATACCCTGAAGTAGTAACAACTATTAGATAATGAATATCAAAAGAATCATACGTGAGGAGTTAAGTGCTTTAAGTGATAGTTTTTATTTGATTGTTTCTGATGATGAAAAATTTATCTATAGGACGGGTAGGCTTGGTGGGCAAAGTTTTCAACCTATAGAAAATCTTGATGCTGAAGACATTTTAAGGTCTAAATTCAAAACTGAAGATGACGCATTGGACCAATTAAGTTGGACCAAATATTATGGTGGCTCGTATGAGGATAGAATGTTTAAACATAACCCAAAGGTAGTTACAATGGATTTTATTTTAAGAAAAAGAGATGAAAGTTTTCCTATAATAGAATCTAATGAAGTAGATTGGATTAAAGATATTGACCCAATGAGTGGTGGTGAATATTTCAATGATTCAAAAGAAATTTGTTTTGGTGATAACCAAAGACACTGTGATGTTAGAATTAATAATGAATACATTACTTTTTATTTTAATGAAGACGATTTTAGGGAACTTTGGGATAAATTTGGGTTTAGTTTTGATGATGAGTGGTGGGTAATAAGACCAATAATACAAAATGGGGTACCTTATGATGGTGAAGGTGATTGGCATGAATTTGATTCGGAGGAGTTTAACTACTCTTATTATCATTTTGGACAAGACCAATTAAATAGAGTTAATGAAATATTAAGAACTGTGGGTTCTGATGAAAGAGTAGAAAATTTCCAAGACTCCATGAACAGTTTAATTAGAGAATTCAAACACCCAAAAATACAATCCATGTATGATGACTTTATTGGTAATTATTTAAATGAATTGGGTTATATTGTTCAAGCAAATAGATGGATATCTGTTTCTAGAGCTTGGCAAAATGTATTAGATAATATGGGTATTAATGTTAGAATAGATAATATGGGTGATATAGTAATTCAGGTACCTTTAGAGGTAGCTTACCAAAAATATTATACTACTTCTAAAGTTACTAATTTAACAGATTTAATAAATGCTATAATAACAAAAATGTCTAATGACAATTGGTATGACTGGTTTTATGACGAATGGGATACAAGTGGTGGTGAAGAAAAAATAGACAATGTTATTTATAGTTTTTTAGATGAGGCAGAAGATTATTTAGAAAGTGAAAATTTTAAAAAATGGGAAAAAGTTTTATCTGATTTTGAAAAATTAAATATTAAAACTGTAAGTTCTTATTGGTACAATTTTAGCCAATTTCAAAGAGAAAACCCAAACCAAGACACCATTTGGTTAATTACTTTTAGAGATAACTTTAATAAAGCCGACTTAAAGTTATATAAAAAACAAAATAGTTCTTATTACCGTAATGAAGAAAGTCTAAAAACACATGTTGGTGTTCCTGTAGAAGATATTCCAAAATATATAAAACCTTTAGATTGACATTATTAATTTAATACCATAATATTAAGTTATGGAAGAAAAATTAATAGGTAAAATGACAATCAATGAGGTTTTTCCTCATTTAGACGCAATCGCAAAAGCTTACGGTTTAAAACTTAATAAATTAGATGACTTTAAATTCGCTAAACTAATTTTAATTAATCTTTATTGTCGAGAGTTATGTTAAAAAAAATAAAATTATTTTTACTTGGTTGGTTTAAAAGACATATTGCTGATGATTGCCCACCATATTTAGAAGATGAAGAATTCTCTAATAAATATCGAAATTAAAATGGACCCCGAAAGGTCCATTTTTTTTTATGATAAGAAGGTGTGTCTAAAACCACCTGTCCCTCTTATACCTGTTACTTCAGGTGTCTCTTGAATTACAGGTTCTACATATCTAGGGACGTAAGTCATTTTACCGTTGGAAAGTCTGTAGAACTGTTTCACTTTATTGTCCCCTCTACGGTTTTTAGAGAAGATAATGTAACGATTAGTTTCTTCATCATCATTAATAACATACAACATTCCAGTAGTATCGAACTCAATAGAAGAGTCTCCTTTAAAAGCTCCTGATTTGGTAGCTTGTTGGATTACCAAGAAAGAAGTGTATTTGTTAGATGGGTTACCACCTTTCTTGTGTTTAAACATTAGGTCCATTACCCACTTATAACTTTGTTTAACATTCAAAGAAGTGGTAGACTCAATTCTTTTTGCGATAATCTCAAGACTATCAATAAGAACAGTATCCCAACCTTGATTGAAAACTTCTGTAATAACTTCTTTTGGGTTTTCACATCCAGCCAAGTAAAGAGTACTTAAATCTTTAAGACCTGGAAGTTTTTCAGATAATTCGTAGTTATCGATTTCATCTTGTTCACCAGAAATATATAAAAATTTCTTAGTTGGGTTGTTGGTTTGTAATTTGTGTAAGGTATCGATTGACCAAGAAGTTTTACCACTACCAGCACCACCAACAATAACATAAATACAAGAAGGTAATAACCCACCTCTATCTGAAATAAAACTGTCTAAAGCAGTGTTGGTTTTCATTGGTATTAAAACTTGTTGTGGTATACTTAGGTTTTTTAATTTTACTATTTGACTCATATATTTTTATTTTTAGGTGTGACTTATATTAACATTACAAATATAAGAAATTTCATTTAATATACAAAATTTGGGATTGATTTTTTTAGATATAATTTATAGTATTATAAAAATGAAAAAACTATATTTTAGATATTCAACAATGGGAGCTGGTAAATCATTAGATTTATTGAAGACCGCACATAATTACGAAGAAAGAAAGAAAAAAGTATTTCTTTTAACTTCTGATTTAGATAATAGGTTTGGTAAAAAGAAAATTGCTTCTAGGGTTGGTATTAGTCGTGAATCTAATACATTCACTAAAGAAACAAATATCTTTGATATGGTATTAACCAGTTACAACCCTACAAAATCACAAAATCAAATCTTTAAAGGTGAATTTATAGTAGATAAACCATCTTGTATTTTAATTGATGAAGCACAATTTTTAACTAAAGAACAAGTATGGCAATTAACTGACATTGTAGACAACTTAAATATTGACGTTATAACGTATGGCCTTCGTTCTGACTACAAAGCAGAACCTTTTGAGGGTTCTATATATCTAATGACTTTATCTGATGATATAGAGGAACTAAAAACTATTTGTGAGTTTGGTGATAAAGCTTCCATGAACATGAGGTTGTTGGATGGTAAACCTGTTTTTGAGGGGGAACAAGTGCAAATCGGTGGTAATGAATCTTACTTACCAGTATGTAGAAAATATTTTAAAAAACAAAATAAAAAATATGTTAATACACATTTCTATTAATGAATTAGAAGAAAAGTTTAGACGCCCTTTTATGTTGGGTCTAATTAAAGAACCATCGATAGATTATGCAACAAACGCTATTCACGGGTGGTTTGATGGTAAAGATGAAATAATCTTTAAATTTAAAGATTATGGTTTTATAAATGATAACAGAAGTAATAAATATTCGTTGTCTAGTGGTGAAGCAGGAGTAACAATATTAATAAATAAAAAATGAAACAAATAACACAACACCCAATTAAAAAATCCGATTTAGGTTTTCACGGAAACCTATTTGGTGGTAAATTATTAGCTTGGATGGATGCAGCTGGAGCTGGTTTTGCTGCTGAAGTTTGTGATACACCGAGAATGGTAACAAAACTAATAGATAAATGTATTTTTAATAAACCAGCTAGAGAAGGCCAATTACTTAAAATATATGGGTCTGTGGAAACAGTGGGTAACACTAGTTTAACTGTTAGATTAGAAGCTAGAAGTCATAATGTATACAATGGAAAACAAAATCTAATACTATCTACCAACATGGTTTTTGTAAGAATAGATGAACAGGGTGAAGCTATACCAATATCAGATAGAGTAAGAGAAAAATACGATAAAAATATTTCAAAAGAGGGTTATGAAGAAATTGAAAGACTGAGAAAGAAATATGTTATAACTGAAGAAGAGTTAAAAATATTAAAAGAACAAAGTAAAAAATGAATTATCACGAAGACGACAGAGCACAAAGATTGTTAGATGTTTTTCCTTTAGAGAAAGGACAAATAAATATAAGTTATATAAATTCCACTAAACACATTGTGGCATGGCATAAACACGAAAAACAAACTGACTATTGGATTTGTCTTAAAGGTAGTTTAAAAGTGGGTTGGGCAACAAAAGAAGGTGGTTGTGAGTTTAAATATCTTTCCGATAGAAACCCACAAGTTTTAGAAATACCACCAGGAATATACCATGGATATAAAGCTTTAGAACCTGGAACTATATTAGCGTACTATGTAACTAGAAAATATGACCCATCGGATGAACATCGTGCAGAAGTAGGTGATTTTGGTGAGTCATGGGATACGGAAAATAAATAATTAAAATAAATAAAATGTTTACAGAAACAAAAATAAGAGCAACAAAAAAGGTTAATCAAATACTTGAAAACCTTCAAACAGTAAGTGATTGTGGAGCAGCATCAAAAGTAATAGATTTTTATGAGAAAGATTTTTCAGATGAAAAAGATTTCATTAAAAAATGTAGAAACTTTTTGTGTGATAGAACTTTTGAGTTATATTTAAAGAAACAAGGATGAATGAAGAAGAAATACATAAAAAGTGGAAAAAAATTTTAAGAGGTATTACTTTGGAGGATGCGATAAGGTGTGAGGGTTATCACGAAGATTTAGAAGAAGGGGTAATATCAAAAGATGAAGTAAAAGAATTTTTATATCAGCTATCTTTAAAGTATAGTTAAAATGACTAATTCAGAAAAATTAAGTTTTATTCTAGAAAAAGAAATGGAAATTACTATGGTTGTGACTAAGGGTAATCATAGAGCCACAGACACGGATAGATTTGCTGAAGATAGAAAAAAAATAAAACAATATAGAATAGATTTAGGTATTATTGAAGAGGAATTTTTAGAACCAGTTATGGACGACTTTGATAAAACTTTAAAAATACTTCATGAGTCAACTCACGATAATAAAATTAGAGAATCAATACTAGTTGTTCAAAAATATAAAACAAAATATCTTGATTATGAGAAAAAGAATTATTAGAGTAATTTTATCCGTATTATTTTCATTAGGTGTCGTATTTTTATTACATTATATTGCAGTTAATTTTACAAAATAAATGATATTCCCACCAAAAAAAATATTCTTAAAAGAGTCTTCAGGTAAAGGTATGGGGGTTTTTGCGTTAGAACCTATTGAAAAAGGTGAATTAATTGAAGTATGTCATATTGAAATTTTAAAACCATTAACAGACCGTATGCCTAGACACGCTTATGGATTCCCAAAGAGAACAGACATGATAGAATACACATTTATCGCTTGGGGGTTTGGTTCCGTTTATAACCACTCAAAAAAAGCTAACATAGACTGGGAAAGTGATGGTAAAACAATGAAAATATACGCAATCAAAGATATTCAAAAGGGAGAAGAATGTCTTATTATGTACCATGAAAGATATTGGTTTCATAATAACGAAACTAAACCAGTTTAAAATAATATTTGTTTTTTCAAAATATTATTACTACATTAGTAAAAAAAAATGAAAAAATTAAAATTAATAATTAGTTTTGTAATGGCAGCTGTGATGAGTTTCTTCTCACCCCTTAATGTCGCACACGGACAAGGGTCATGTTGTGCTGAATGTGTTATGAAAAGAGAAGATGAAATAGAGTTTGTTTATGAAGATGAAGAAAGCCAAAACAAAGATGAGTAAAGAAGATATACATGACCAATTAGGTATAATACTTTGGACAACTATCGTGCTTGGTATACCCATTATACTATCATTAACACTATAAACCCAAACAAAGATAAATTAGATAATATTTATTAGTGTGAATATCAAAAGAATCATAAAAGAAGAGGTAGATAGTTTTGACTGGATTAGAGACATCAAAACTAATGATACTATTGCTAAAGAAATTTATGATACTCTAAAATGGCATAAGGTTCCCGATGTAACAACAGATTTTATACGAGTACCGTGGTCTGACATTGTTTTTGCGGTAAAAAAAAGAACTATTTCTGACTCCAAAATACCTTTAATCACCCCAAATATATTCCACGAAAGTTTTACAAAATATTTAGGTGAAAATTATGGTCTTTTTTTTACGCCAGATATCAGAAATATCTACGATAAAATTAAAGAGTTAATGGGTGATAAAATTCATGGAACTATTACTGAATCAGATGACCTAAAATGGATTAAGGATATTAAACCTATACCCGAATTAAAAGTGGGGACCTGTTTCCAAGAAGACAAAGCCGAATGGATAATAACCGATTTTAAAAAGACTCCTAGTGGGACAGATATTGTTGTAGTAAGAAATAAAAAAAACATGAATGTCAAAAAGTATAAACATGAAGGATACTTTGAGGAGGATTTACTTAGTGGAAAATACAAACCTTGTTAAGATAATAAACTAATTCCCTTATAGAAATATAGGGGTTTTTTTATGCCTAAAATTTGACCATTTGAAGTATTATTAATACATTAATAAAAAAACAAAGATGAGTAAAGTAGGAAATATTAATACGAGTGATGACATGAAATTAACAGTATCATCAACAACAAAGGTAACTTCCAATGATAAGATTATTATGTTTTTTCCTGGTGGTGAAAGGGAAGAGTTAGATGTGAAGATTGAAGCAGACTTTAAAGATTTAAAACCAGAACACCATCAAATATTTTTACAATCATTTAGTAGCAAATACAATCATCACACACAGATATTTAATACACATACAAATCATAACGGTAGTAAAGTTCCTACTGTGGTGGGTAAGGTAGTAGAGAGAAAATCTTTATGGAACCACATTAAAGAATTATTTAACCCAAAACAAAGATGAGTGAAAAACTAATAAAATTATAATATGAGAGCATGGAAGCACCATATAGCTGAACACTTTGAAAATGGCTCTGTGAAATGGGATGCTGGTGTTGGTGCTGGTGCTACCATATTTCTAGACTATGATTTCATGATTGAATATTTGAAAAAAGACGGAAGAAGATGGTGTGTTGCTGAATTAGATGTTGAAAAAAATGAAATATCACATGATTTTAAAAATAAGGAAATGGTAACCTTAACTGTAAATAAAAAAACTGTAACCCAATTTGTAAAACAAAGATAAGGTGATATTTATTAGTATGAATCTGAAAAAAATTATAAAGGAAGAAATTAAGAATGACATGGGTTGGATTGAGGATTCTAATAAATCTAATGACTTTGATTGGGTTAAAGATATTAAACCCATCCCAAGTGAAATATTAAACATCGATAAATACCCTCCAGGTCAATATAAGATATGGTTAGGTGATATACCAAAACAACAACAGTTAACAATATTAGATTATATAATTGATGTAATCGAGAGTAATAAATATTTAATCACTAGTTCTTCATTATATACTATTCGTGATATAGTAAGAAAAGATGAGGCATACTTCAACTCACTTTATTTTAATATTAAAAAATCATCCATATTTGTAACAATGATGGCTTGGTACCCAGAAGAGCAGGATAAATACGAAGCATTAGAACACTGTAGAACTTATTTTGACAAAGCAAGGGGTGGAACTACTGAACTAAGTAACGTCAAAATAAAAGAATAGAATTAAAGGGGGTAGGGGGATTTTTTTAAGCCGCCATTTTTTTTATAATCCACAGTATATAAACCTATTATGAATTCTTATAACAGGGGCTTTTATTACAAGAAAGATATTTATTAGTATGAACATCAAAAGAATCATAAAGGAAGAAATGGATGACTTAGAATGGATTAGAAAAGTGAAGTCCACAATGCCGTTTCACGAAACTAAATACAGTTTTTATAGAATAGAGTTTTTAGATGTTAAAGAATTTATTTTGGAGGCGGGAAAATGTGGTGTTAATAACGCTGAGGATATAGTGTATGATACTGAATATGTAAAGGTCATGGAAAGGGCTTGGCTTCAATCTGGAGCCGTGTACTGTGGTGATGGTAATAAAGAACATTACGAAGGTGAGAAATTTACTCTACAGTTAAACTTTTATGATAATGAAAATAAATTAATTCTCTCACGTTACTGGGTAGCTGAAGACGAAGGAGTAGAACTATTACCTTATTAAGATATGCGTAAATTAATAAAAAATATATTAAGAGAGAATGAATGGGATTGGATAAGAGATATCGAACCACCATCTTATAATTCCTTAGTAGGAAAGGGTCTAGAGTTTGAACCTTACATTGATAATGTGGTAGACTTTAAAAAAATACTAAAATTATTAAGTTCTATGGGCTTTACCTATGGTCCTTCGATAAGTAGTCACCTATTCCTAGATGAGGAAGAAGAAATTGTGGGTTTATATTTAGACCATAGTACTATTGTATACACCACATACATAGATGAAGACTATCAATCACATATTAGTGAATGGGCTAAGAAACCTGTTGAAGTTTTAGATGGTTGGCAAACTTTGGGTGCCTTTATATAGAAAAATATAATAGAACAATCCCTTATAGAAATATAAGGGTTTTTTTATGCCTAAAATTTGATAGTTTAGTATATTATTACTATATTGTAGTATAACACAAAATAAAAAGAAATAAAATGAGTAAACCTTGGAAACAAATAAAGATTTTTACATGTGAATCAGAACAATCTGTAATAATAGAACCTTCTCCAAGTCAAGACGGAGTATGCATTCATTCAAATGAAGAACCAGACACTTCACAAACATTTTGTTTATATGCATCCTATGATGAAGCATTGGCAATAGCAAATGAATTAATAAACTTTGTAAACCAAAATAAAGATGAGTAAAGAAGAATTAGAAGAAAGTGGTTGGGTATTCCAATACGATATACTTAATGAACAAAAATTCGAGAAGGGTGATGTATGGAAAGATGATGGACAAGGAGCTTTTCTTAATATTAAA
>WLWG01000898.1_pt1 | contig 29226 bp, 46 predicted proteins | sample 6712871 | NCBI WGS metagenome assembly WLWG01 (sample SAMN12718693, study PRJNA515312) | sponge metagenome | isolation source: marine sponge | host: Mycale hentscheli | place: New Zealand: South Island, Marlborough, Capsize Point | collected 2003-05-01
ATTTTTTGAGTAACAAGTAAAGCTACCTCTGAGGAAGTTAAAAATATTACTGCATGCTCGAACTGGTTGTGAATCCATTGTTCGTAGCACTTTTCAAGCCATACGCGTTGCGCGGATTTGCGAAACCTTAGATTTTTTCTAAAAAGACGCTTATCTTCTGGTTGCTCGCTTCCGTTTAAAAGATCCCGCGGAGGGTAGAGATAAACAGATCTAGCTTTCCAGTCCTGCTTTAAACCATTGGCTTTCCAATCAAAAAATCTTTGCGCTTCAACCACAGTGTTTGCACTGTGACTGGAAGCAGGGTCTAAATCGATTTCTCCTCCGAAGAAAGCCGTGGTTGTTGCTAGTAAGTCAGCCGGAGAAACAAAATCGTTACTAGAAAATGAGACCGTTTGAGTATTCATCAATTTTTTTATTAGCTTCTTCGGGGTCGATTAAGTGAATAGTGAGTTCGTCGTCTTGAACCATCGCAACAAGTGCTAAGTCAGAATTACCTTTGCTCTCAATTGTTTTAGAAATTTTCTTAAAGAGCTCTTCTATACGCGTGTCTTTAAACTCTTGTGCGACTGCAATATCGTTGTCTAGCTCGTTAACTGTCATATATTTTGATTTACCCGGTTCTTCAGGGTTAAAAACTAAGATACCTTTACCTACTGCCTTTCTGTTCTCAAAATACAAGCGTGTCATATCAGATAAAATAGTCCTTACCACACCAGCGGAAATCATCCGCTCTGTTTCGTTACCCTTGAACAGAGTTTTGACTAGTGCAGAGGCACCTCTTGAAAGATCAGACATTTTTAAAATTTTTCCAAGCAGAGTCTATAACGACCAAAGGGTCAAATAAAAACTTAGAGCTATTTCGTTCAGAAGGATCAACTTTGCAGTAATGAGTACCTTCAACAAGCCCAGTCTCTCCGTCACTAACGATTCCCTGGTGTATCAGTTTATCCAACGTGACAGAAGGAATATTTAGGCGTTGGCAGAGGATTTTTTTAGATACAAAAGCCGTGGTTCTCCTTTTGTCATTTTGATCTGATGAAAGCAGTTGCAGTGATACGTCGATGCTGTTGATTGCATCTCGCATTTCTTTGATTTCTCTGAGAATTTCCATGAAATAGTTAGGGGCTCCCCGTTGCTCACCTGAGCTCAGGCAAACTGGGCGAATTACTGCTGGGTCGAAAGGACGAAAAGACTACCAGCACCCCTTGTAGACGGAAGGTCCTTCTTGCAACCGTCAAAAAGATTGTAGTAGGGATCTGGCTTTAAGCTCAAAGTCAGCAGGGTCCTCAATGAGTAACTCGACAAGTTTACCGAGCATGGACGAAACGTCAACCTCATCTGGCGTATTTTTGATCAACCAGTACTTATAAGCATTTAGAAGCTGCAGATGTGTTTGCTTTGCTTTTAAAGCACCTGTACGCCACTTATCAAAATCAAAAGTTGATTGATGGCGGGAGCTACCAGTCTGAAGTTCTAGTTGACGGATTTCAATTTGTAAGTCAATGTCTTTGAGCGTGTACTCAAGGCAGCTGATTTTCGCGTGGCAATCAGTAACAGACTTTGGCTCCTCGTTGTCGGAATAAATCCATTGAGGAAGGTTATCGATTATGTACTTTGAATCCCATTTAGTTTGGGATGACTCGCTAACCGTAGAGTTCTGAGAGTACGCGGGAGATCTGTAAGTTGTAACTGCCATTTATGCAAAATAAAGTGTGGTGTTCAAACCGGACTCTCTTTATGAGGTCCAAATTCATAAGTTGATTTAACTTGTAGCGAGCAGCACTTGCAGACTGCCCAGTTTCAGAAGCAATCTCGCTGATGCTAGCAGGTTGTATTGATTTGAGATCAATAATCAATTGAGAATGAAACTTGATGGCTGAAACTCTTGCCTGATTTCGGAAATTGTTGAAAGACACAACTGAGTTTTGAATTTGTCCCTTAGGACGTTCTGAGTAACTTTGGCGGACAAACCAAGCTCTTTCATCTTGATGATGGCAGCTCGAACTTTGGGACCCGTCTTGCGAGGAGCTGTAGAGATGCATAGATGGTATGGGTTAATACATAATGGGTTTTTACACACAGACGTCACGTACTGATCCGAACTTAATGTTGTCTTAAAGAATGCCTCGTAGACAACCCTTCTCGTCCGAGTATTTCGTCCGTCGTCATACGAGAAGGTATAACCCCTGTCTTCTAGGTACTCCAAGCATGAGTCAGGAGTAATAAGTGGGCGGTTTCGCTCAAGCCAAGCCAAAAACTCACCAGATTTGCTTGTAGCACTTGCGTACTCATCTCTACAGACCTCACAAGCCTGAATCAGGTTGTTAGGCAGTGTGACGACACCCCTAAGACCAGAAGGAACGAGTAACGGTTGAGATCGTCCGCAAAGACACCGCCAAACAGAGACTTCCTGATGGTGCTCTACACGCCAGTGACCCCGTGTCTCAACAAAATCTGGAGCACCCGCAGGCTCCTTTAGACCAGTGTTGTCAAGGTCTAAGAGACCCAGAAGAACTACAGCACGTGTGTTGTAAGTCATAAGTATGGACTCACTTCGTAACCAACTTAGCACCTGCTAAGCCTTAAGTGCGTCCTAATTTTTATATAAGTGTGTAAAACACACATAGTGCATAGAGATACAGTGAACTCAAAAATCCTAAGAATTTAATCTTCTTTATTAAGCGAATTCAACAACGAGACTGGATGAGTCCCAAATCCTTTACCTGTTTTTGTCTGAAACTAGACTCAGGTGAGATTTGCGAAGTATTTTCTCTATACGTTTCTTAGATACTATTTATTAGTACGTCTCTATAAAAATAAATAAATTAAACACCGTCCAGATTGGTTGATATCACTGAAATCTCAGGAGTTTTTAGGAGTAAAAAGTTTCGGCCAGCCCGTGGAGCACATAGATTTCTTAAGGGTTGTAGACTTTGTGTAATTGTAGTTAACACTATGACCAAGGTTTTTGCTAAACCAACCGAAAAACTTTCTTGGGAATTCCTGCGGGAAAGAAGTTCGGTGCTTGGAGTACCTGCCTGGAAATTAGCTGAAGATTTTGCTGTTCACATAAACAGCGACGAGGTTGAGGTCAAAGATAAGCCTCAAGTTTGAATAAATAGATTAAAATCGAAGAAGGAGGATTTGGATGTCGAATGCCTGAGATAAATATTCCTCCTTGTCCAACACATGGTGCAAGGCCCCGCGCTCTTCATGAGGAGAGTTTCTTCGGGATTGTTACTGTTATTGAAGAACTTATTGGGACTATTAGCGGCGTGGGAACTTCATCTTATTCCAGGTGCTCATACGGCTACCCGTCCAACTTTGAAGGTGTCGTAAGAGCTCTCGAAGATCTAAATACATCTATATCTGGAATCTCAGGAGGTGGAGGAGGTTCTGCAAACATCGCTGCTGGCTCTGGTATATATTTCACAGCTTCTGGTAGTACAACAGTTATTAATGCGAGTGTTGTCTCAGCTTCCGGTCTTTCTATTGGAGCTGGTTCTGGTATCTACCTGACTCAAGGCGGCTCTGTTGTCAACGTCGATTACGACGCTGTGTACGACAACGTTGTTTCAGGCCACTTCCTCGATGAAGGATCCGTAACTATTAGTTACAGCGGAACCTCCGTCATTATTAGTGGTACAGGCACCCAAGGCGGCGGTGGTGGCGGCGCTTCTGTAACGGTATCCGGTGAGCCCGGAACTGGTTACTCAACTGGTGATCTTTGGTTTGACGTAAACCAAGGTCGCATGCTGGTTTATGCGTCGGGCGGTTCAGTGTCCGACCCGAATTGGTATCAGACGAATGCCGAAGCAATCGTTCTCAAAAGTGATACTCCTCCTTCTGGGACTGGAACCAACGCACCTCCTAGAGACGGATCTCTTTGGTTCAGCGAACTCGTGGGTTCTCTGTTTGTATATGACGCCGTCACCTCTGGTTGGTATGAGACTGGACCTCGTCGCTCCTTCGCTTACTCAGCGACTGCGCCTTCTGCTCAGGTCGCAGGTGAGGGCTGGTATGACGACACAGCCAACGCACTCAAGGTCTGGAATGGCACAGCTTGGGTTGACGCGAATACTTGATGACAGCTTGTTGTTATTCGCTAAGCTGGCTGCGACTAACATATAAAAATGGCTAAAGCTAAGTCCAACGGTAACAACATCTTCACAAAACCCAAGACCACTTCCATTGGCAATGGCCTTAACTCACGTCCTGGTCGTAAAGGTAAGAAGAAGTACCGCGGACAGGGAAAACGCTAAACTTAAGAATATAAGTTCAAGTAAAGATGGCTATTGCGAGTTTAATTGCTAGCGAAAACATCTCTGCTGGAAACGCTGTTTATGTTACTTCAGCAGGACTAGCCGCAAATGCACAGGCTGATAGTGTAACCAAAGCCTCCGTGGCTGGTATTGCTGCCGACACAGTCTCCACTGGAGGTATTGTTCGTATTAACGTAGACGGTATTTATAGCGGTTACTCTGGTTTATCCCCAGGTGACTTTAGGTTTCTATCAATCATCACTCCTGGTTCCTTAATTTCTTACAACGAGTTTGTAAGTGAATTAAGCGGTCTTTCAATAAATGCTTATACAACTAATGTCGGTAGAGTGATTACAACGACAACAGTTTCTATTGAGATAGTCCCGCCTCAGTTGATTCTTAACCCAACGTCAGTTCTTATTCTCGAATCGAGTGTCGGAATAACACTTGAGGCGCTATTATTAGAAAACGGATCGAACATTGATCTAGAGACCGCTTCCGCATAAATCGCATGGCTAGCCAAAAGATTTCGGACCTAGGTGCGATTACAACTGTTGTTAGCGGTGACTTTCTTCCGATTGTTAGAGCTTCGGGTACAACAAACCAGCGCGTAGATATTGGTGTACTTGATGTACGTTATGCCGCCAGTGCAAGCGGTGATTTAGCACACGAAGCTCTTGCTTCTGGTAATGCAGCTCTTGTTGATGCTGGTGTTGCTCTCGCGTCAGGTAACGCAGCTCTTGTTGATGCAGCTGCTGCTGAAACTACAGCTAACACTAAGCTTGCTATTTCAGGAGGCATCCTGGATGGACAACTACGCTCCGTGGTCACGGCATTAGGTGCAAATGGAAGTGGTATTCCTTGTGCCTCTGGTAATTATTTCACAGCGACACTGAGCACAGACTCTCTTGTCTATTTTGTTGCTCCAATCCCAGCTAATTCATATAGTTTGACTTACGAAGTTGAGCACACAGCTGGAACAATTTCTTGGGATACTTCGATTAAATGGCCTGCAGATACTGCCCCAACACTGGCGACATCAAAAACACACTTGTTTATGTTCATTACTGACGATTCTGGTACTACCTGGCGTGCATCTTCTCTTGTTGACTACACAACTTGATATAAATGGATCCTACTACTCTACGTTTAATTCAAGGTGCTGCTGGAGCTGCTGCTAGTTCGCTTTACGTTGATGATGTATTTAGTACGTTTTTAACATTAGGTTCTAGCGGGCAGACAGTTACGAATGGAATCGATCTTTCTACAGAAGGAGGAATGGTTTGGTCTAAGGCTCGCGACGTGAGTGTACTTTTTGGAGTTCACGATACAGAAAGAGGAGTCAATAAATTTTTATCAACCAATTCAGATGCTGCTCAAACTGACGTAAGTAGCAACGTAGCCCAACACACAATCACTTCATTTAACACAGATGGTTTTACGACTGGTGCTGATGGCGGCTATGGGTGTGTAGACCTTAGTGGCTATGGTAACTATGTAAGTTGGAGTTTTAGAAAGGCTCCTGGCTTTTTTACGTGTGTCCAGTACACCGGTACAGGATCTAACCGCAGTGTGTCTCATGATTTAGCAAGTACACCGGGCATGATATTCGTCAAGTGTATTAATAGTGCAGGAACTAATTGGCTTGTTTATCACACAAGTTTAGGTCCAACAAAAGCGGAAATACTAGATCTTACAACTGGTCCAGTTACCAGTGCCGGGCCTTGGAATAACACGGCTCCTACTAGCACTGAATTTACGGTGGGAGTTAGTAATGATGTCAATAAAGACGGCGACACCTACATCGCCTACCTTTTCGCTAACGACGAACCGGTGTTTGGCACTAATGAGGATGAAAGCATTATTAAATGTGGGAGTTTTACTACTAACGTCGGTGGAACATTAGATGCTCCAGTTGATCTTGGATTTGAGCCTCAGTTTATCCTTACTAAGAACGCTGGTGGTCAGTGGTACATATTTGATACTCTGCGTGGTGTAGGTGCTACTGACACTGTATGTCATACTTTAAGGCCAAACGCAACTAACGCAGAGCAATCGCGCACCGAGGGATCATTTACTATTTCAAGTACAGGATTTGATATACCTGTCTTTTCATTGTTTTCAGGAGGGCAAACAATGCCCTACATGGCAATCCGCCGTCCAAATAAGCCGCCGAGTGCTGCGACGGATGTGTTTAGCCCGACCGCATATACAGGCAACGAAACAGCAAGAGTCGTAGGTACTAACTTTTGCGATTTTGTAATCCTTTCTGACCTAGATGCAGATTCCCCTGGTTGGGTTTCTCTGTGGGCTCAGTACGCTTTTACTCGATTATTGAGTGCAGATGGGGCACTTGCAACCACGAACAACAACGTTTTATCCACTGGCTGGGCCACTGTTGATCTTCAAGGAGATTACTTTCAATTTGATGTTAACAACAACAATGGTTTGGCTTTAACTGCCGTTACAGGTTACATGAATAACACTGGAACCAACTATGTTTTGTATAATTTTACCCGTGCTCCGGGTTTTTTCGATATTGTGGAATATAGTGGCAATTCTACAGCTGGTACTTCACATAACCACAACTTAAATGCAATACCTGAGTTCATAATATGTAAGTCGTATATTGCTGGGGGCGGAGCAGGTTTTTGGTGTTATCACAAAGATTTGACGACCAACAATGCAATTAGGATGGATGGTTCGTCCAACGGAAGCGCTGCGGAGCAAAGTACTTCTAACTACTGGAACAGTTCAACGCATTCGACCACAACGTTTACCCTTGGAAATTATGGGGACATCAATGGTTCAGGTAAGACATTCATCTCCTACTTGTTTTCAACTTTATCTGGCATATCTAAAGTAGGCAGTTACTCTGGAACAGGTGATGCTGTTAATGTTGACTGCGGATTTGCATCTGGTGCAAAGTTTGTAATGATCAAACGCAAAAATGGTACTGGCGATTGGTATGTTTGGGACTCAGCGCGAGGTATTATTAGTGGAGATGATCCATACTTGCTCCTAAACAACCCGCAGCTTCCAGTCACAAACACCGATTACATCGATCCCTTGAGTTCTGGATTTACAGTCACTTCATCTGCCCCTGCTGCTCTTAACACTAGCGGCGGCACTTACATCTTTCTCGCCATTGCTTAAAAGTAGTAGAATTTAACTATGGAATTACGTATTCGGGAAACTGGCGAGGTAATTTCGGAATCTGAATTCCGTCGTCGCCACTCAAACACTTCGTTTTCAAAGACTTTAAGTCAAGAAACGATGAACAATTTCGGCGTGGATCCTGTTTTTGAAGGACCGCAAGCACGTACTACGCCTCCTTATCAAACCAGCGTCCGATCCGGCGTCGAAGAGATTGAGGGTAAGTGGTTCACACGTTATATAGTAGGTCCCATTTTCACTGACTCTGTTGATGATGATGGTGTTGTAACTACTGCACTGTATAAGCAAACTGAGTATGAAGCTAGCGTAGATGCAAGTAAGGCAAGTTCTGTACGTGACCAACGTAACAATAAACTAACTGAATGTGACTGGACTCAACTAACAGATTCTCCTTTAGCTGCGGACGACAAAAATGCCTGGGCTGTCTATCGTGAGAGCTTAAGAACGATCCCCCAACAGACAGGTTTTCCCTGGGACGTTGAGTGGCCTTCACAACCTACTACTTAATATGGGAACTGCTATCGCTCTCGGAGCCCTCGGGTTTTTGTACCTCATGGGATTCTGTTTGATGGCGATTAATCCTCGCGATGACGAATAAATATAAAACATCGATTATGATTAAAGGAATGATGTCTGGGTGTAAGTAGTGACTAACCGGGCGATTTTTAATCGAAAATACACTGAATTTCAACCAGGGGATACTCCTGTCTTCCTTGTAAATGGCGGCGGTGTAACCTCATCTTCGCCTACGTCACTAATAAATTTAACAGCTGGCGCTAACCTTATTCAAGGTGAAGTTGTTTATGTCAGTGGAGTCTATGCAGTTCCTGCTATTGCAGTGAGCGGCGTGGATTCTGCCCAACATCAGGCAGTCGGACTTACTGCACAAGCAGCTGTTCAAGACGCAACTGTTTCCGTCAATCTCGACGATATTGCTGTTGTTAGTGCAGCAAATATCACAGCAGATACTCAGCTCACTCCTGGTCAGTACTACTATCTGTCTAAGTCGCAAGGCCAGCTCACTCGCTTTAGTACTGCTTCAGGTACTGTTTCGGCTGGAAGTGGATACGCTGCTCTTGTCAATCTCGGACTTGCAGTCAGCACTACTGAACTGCACGTTGAGATTCAACCCCCTGTGGACCTTTTTAGTTAGGTCTTATATTACTGAGATTTAAAAATGACTAGCCTCCGCCCTTTAGTTATTCAAGATGGTTTTATTTCCGAACTGTCTCAAGGAGATACGGTACAAACCGGAGGATCTTCGACTGAAGTAGTAGCAGGAAGTGGTCTGGTTGGCGGCGGTAGTGTTGGCCCTAATATTCGGCTTGATTTTGCAGTTGCTCCTAACCCCAGTGGAGTTATTTATGTCGGGGATACTATTGGAAATGACGGTGTAGCTTCCGTTAATGCGACTGTTGCACTTGCTTCGGGTAATAAGGCAGCTACCGAAGGTTCGACTGCATTATCTTCAGGTAATGCTGCACTTTCGACTGCAGTTGGCGCACTTGCTTCCGGAAATGCAGCTCTCGATTTAGTACCAACTCTTGTTGGCGGTGGCCCTACTGCTGTACTTACAGCTGCTAGTGCTGTTGCATCGGGTTATTCCGTGGGCGTAGATGATGCAGGTAAAGTTAGTGTTATTACTAATGTTAGTAGTGGAGATAGCAGAACTTATGGGTCATCAGTAGTTTTTGAATCTGCTGAAGCCGGAGGCGTTACTTCTACCTACGACTCTACAAATGATCGAGTCGTTGTAGCTTATAAAGATGACGGAAACTCAAATTACGGTACTGCCATTGTAGGGACTGTTTCCGGTTCATCTATTTCATTCGGTACTGCAGTTGTTTATCAATCTTCTAATACCCTCGCTAACGCTATAACCTACGACTCCTCAAATAACAAAGTAGTCATATCTTACTCTGATGCTGGGAACTTTGAGTACGGTACTGCGGTAGTTGGTACTGTATCAGGCACATCTATTTCGTTTGGTAGTCCAGTAACTTTCAATTCAAATGCTACTTACACCACCGCTATAAATTACGACTCTACAAATGATCGAGTCGTTATAGCTTACAGAGACGACGGAAATTCATATTACGGTACTGCAATTGTCGGTACTGTCTCTGGTACCTCTATTTCATTCGGTTCTGCAGTTGTTTTTGACTCAGCTAATAGTAGTCACATCTCCGCTACCTACGACTCTACAAATGATCGAGTGGTTATAGCTTATCAAGACGTCGGAAACTCAAGTTATGGTACCGCTATCGTCGGTACTGTCTCTGGTACATCTATTTCATTCGGTTCTGCAGTTGTTTTTGAATCAGCTAATAGTAGTTACATCTCCGCTACCTACGACTCTACACATGATCGAGTGGTTATAGCTTATCAAGACGTCGGAAACTCAAATTACGGTACTGCTATTGTCGGTACTGTTTCTGGTACATCTATTTCATTCGGTACTGCAGTTGTTTTTAATGCAACTGGTGCTGTTTACTTTGTCTCCGCCACCTACGACTCTACAAATGATCGAGTGGTTATCTCTTACAGAGACGACGGAAACTCACGTTACGGTACTTCCATAGTCGGGTCTCCTGGTACCTCAACCTTCCCCACAATTTCTTCTCAAAACAACTTTATCGGTATTTCTCAATCCACCGTGGCGAGCGGCTCTCCTTGCCTCGTTAATTTACCTGGAGCTCTGTACACAGACCCAACAGCAGGTCTGACGACTGGCGAGTTTTATTACGTAGATCCAACAACTAGTGGTGTTACAACAACATCAACTAAACCTGCTACTTGGAACGGTCAAGTTCCGTGGAACTATATCGGTCGCGCCGTTACTTCGAGCGGTTTGATGTTGCTCAAGTCAATCTGACCCAGGCTAAAGTGTATTTAAAGGTCACAAAATTATGGTAGTCCGGCTTCCTGTTGTTTCTGTTAGTGGCCTTCGGACTGAGTTACCTCCTGGTGACACGATTGCAGGTGCTTCTCCTGGAAATATAGTTTCTGGTAGTGGTGTTGCCGTAGATGGTGCTGGAAATCTAGGAGCGGTTGTTGAATTAGACGTTGCTATAGCACCGAACCCCAGTGGTTTAATTATTGTCGGCAATAAACTGGCAAATGACGGTTCTGCGCTGCGTACAGGACAAACAGCCTTAGCCAGTGGTAATCAAGCACTAGAAAATGCAGAATCTGCATTAGCAAGCGGTAACGCTGCTATTTCTGTATCCGCTACTGCTCTAGCTAGTGGTAATGCTGCTCTGGTTGATATCGCTGCTGTTCCTGCTGGTGCTATTCAGACTTTTACAGCTTCCAGTGTTATTCAAGCAGGTAATCCTGTCGGTTTGGATGAGCTAGGTAAAGCTAGTGTTATTACTACTGTTACTGATGTAAATAGTAGAAGTTTTGGGTCTGAAGTTGTTTTTGAATCTGCTGACATTACTTTTGCTCGCTCTACCTACGACTCCACTAACAATAAAGTCGTTATAGCTTACTCAGACGGCGGAAACGGATCTTACGGTACTGCCGTTGTTGGTACTGTTTCCGGTACTTCTATTTCATTTGGAACTGCAGTTGTTTTTGAATCTGCAAATTCTGGAAATATAGACATCACCTACGACCCCACAAATGAACGAGTCGTTATAGCTTATACAGACTACGGAAACTCAAGTTACGGTACTGCCATTGTTGGTACTATCTCTGGTACATCTATTTCGTTTGGTACTGCAGTTGTTTTTGAATCTGCTTCTACTACTGAACAAATGTCCGTCATTTTTGACTCCACTAATAATAAAGTAGTAATAGCTTACAAAGATGTCGGAAACTCAAACTACGGTACTTCTATTGTCGGTACTGTTTCCGGTACTTCTATTTCATTTGGAACTGCAGTTGTTTTTGAATCTGCCCTTATTCGAGGGATTAGCTCCGTCTACGACTCTACAAATGAACGAGTTGTCATAGCTTACGCAGACAGAGGTAATTCAGATTACGGTACTGCCATTGTAGGCACTGTTTCTGGTACATCCATTTCATACGGTACTGCAGTTATTTTTGAATCTGCTAGTACTAACTACATATCCAGCACCTACGACTCCACAAACGATCGAGTTGTCATATCTTATTCAGACATCGGGAACTCAAGTTATGGTACTGCCATTGTAGGCACTGTTTCTGGTACATCTATTTCATTCGGTACTGCAGTTGTTTTTAATAATGCTGAAACTACCGACAAATCTATCAGCTATGACTCCACAAATAATCAAGTAGTTATAGCTTACAGAGACGACGGAAACTCAAATCAGGGTACTGTCATCGTCGGTGCTGTTTCCGGTACATCTATTTCGTTTGGTCCTGAAGTTGTTTTTAATCCTGCTAGTACTTTTACCCCTTCTGCTCTTTACGACCCCACAAACAATAAATTAGTTATATTTTATGCAGATGTAGGAAACGCATATTACGGTACTGCCATCGTCGGTGGTCCTGCTACCTCAAACTTCCCCACAATTTCTTCTCAAAACAACTTTATCGGCATATCGCAATCCACTGTGGCAAGCGGTGCAGCAGTATCAGTACGCCTGCCTGGTTCGCCAGATCAAAACAACACAGGCTTACTCGCTGGCTCTGGTTATTACGTTGATCCGACAACCAGCGGATTTACTACAACTTCGACCCAACCAGCCTCGTGGTCTGGAGCAGTTAACTGGGGTGTGATTGGCCGAGCGGTTAACTCCACTACCTTGTTGCTGACTGATATGCTTTAGTCGGTTACACTGTTTTAGTGCTCGAGAGCCTCATGAAAACTATTTGCCGCCTGGGTGACTTTCAAGTCCCAAACCTCAGTATATACCTGTATGCCGACGACAAACAGGTTCTGATTGAGTCAGATAAAACTACGATTGGCGATCCTAGTAATCCTGATTTGTACATCATGGATTGCACCACATCCAACTGCGTGTTGAATGAGGGTGTTACTGAGCCTACTGATTGGTTTGGTTGGAAGTACACCTTTACGGACGCTGGTGGCTGGGTACTAAATCCTGATTGGGTTGACCCTCGTGTAGAACTAGAAACTGAATAGTAAGTTTATCGGATAAAATAAAATAAACTAGGTAGTAGTAATGGCTGAGAAACTCCCTCTTGTTTACGTAGATGGGCAGCTCAGTCAGCTCCCTACAGGAGATACAGCTGAAGGAACTGCACTTGGTTCGCTTACCGCTGGTAGTGGTCTAGTTGGTGGTGGGGATTTACAGACTGGTAATAAAAGACTTGATGTTGCACTTGCTTCCAGCGCTAGCGGTGTAATTTTTGTCGGCGATTCTATCGGTATGGATGGTGCCGATCTTGTAACTGCAAGTGCTGCATTAGCTTCTGGGGTCGCTGGTTCTAGTGCTTCTGCGATTGCTTTGGCCAGCGGCGTGGCAGCTCAACCAGACGCAAATACTGCCCTTGCTTCGGGTAATGCCGCATTAGATCTTGCAGTTAATTTTTCGAGTAGTAGTTCTGTAGAACTAACAGCTTCCAGTGTTATCCAGGCAGGTAATCCTGTTGGTTTAGATGATCTAGGTAAAGCTAGTGTTATTACTACTGTTACTGATGCAAATAGTAGAAGTTTTGGGTCTGCAGTTGTTTTTGAATCTGCTATTTCTGACTACTTTTCCTCTATCTACGACTCTGCAAATAACCGAGTAGTTATAGCTTACAGAGACGAAACAAACTCAAGTTATGGTACTGCCATCGTTGGTACTGTTTCTGGTACATCTATTTCATTCGGTACTCCAGTTATTTTTGAATCTGCTTTTGTTATAGATATCTCCGCCACCTTCGACTCTACAAATAATCGAGTCGTTATAGCTTATCAAGACAACGGAAACTCAAACTACGGTACTGCAATCGTCGGTACTGTTTCCGGTACATCTATTTCATTCGGTTCTGCAGTTGTTTTTCAATCAGCTAATAGTAGTTACATGTCCGCTACCTACGACTCTACAAATAATCGAGTCGTTATATCTTACGTAGTTGCGAGCGACGGTACTGCAATCGTCGGTACTGTTTCCGGTACATCTATTTCATTCGGTACTGCAGTTGTTTTTGAAGTTGGTGATACTCGAAACAATAGCGCCACCTACGACTCAACAAATGATCGAGTCGTCATAGCTTACAATGACATTGCGGGCGGAAACTACGGTACTGCAATCGTCGGTACTGTCTCTGGTACATCTATTTCATTTGGTACTCGAGTTGTTTTTGAATTGGCTAATGCTGCCTACATCTCCACTACCTACGACTCCACAAATGATCGAGTCGTTATATATTATGGAGACAACGGAAACTCAGGTTACGGTACTGCCATAGTTGGCACTGTTTCTGGTACCTCTATTTCATTTGGTACTGCAGTTGTTGATGCATCTATCTATGTTGTCTACAGCTCCAGTACTTACGACTCCATTAACAATAAAGTCGTTATAGCTTTCAGAAATCTAACAAACTCAAATTACGGTACTGCAATCGTCGGTACTGTTTCCGGTACCTCTATTTCATTCGGTACTGCAGTTGTTTTTGAACCTGCTACATCTAACTTTATCTCCGCCACCTACGACTCAACAAATGATCGAGTCGTTATAGCTTATCAAGACAACGGAAACTCCCAGTATGGTACTGCAATCGTCGGCGCTCTTGGTTCCTCAACCTCTCCCACAATTTCTTCTCAAAACAACTTTATAGGCAGCGCTCAAACAACCGTGGCGAGCGGAGAGCCAGTCACTATTAATGTTCCTCGTTCTATTGGTTACAGTAATACTGGTTTATCTACAGGGTATTTCTATTATGTAGACCCAACTACAAGTGGGTATACGACTGCTTCAGGTGAACCTTCAGCTTGGAATGCAGACCCTTCTTTTCCTTGGCGTCCTATTGCTAAAGCAGTCTCCTCTTCTGGTCTTCTTATTCTTGAGACAATTTAAACATTGTAAATATTAATAATATTTAGTTATAATATGTATATCTAAACGCGCACTTGCCTGTGAGCGAGAATGATCTTGTATTCAACCTTTGTTGTTTACAGAAACGGTCTGCTCGTAAGCGGTTTAGAAAAAGTATTCTAGATAAGTGGCCTGATTGCGCGTACTGCGGACGCCCAAAACCAAGTACGTTAGATCACGTTTTAGCTCAGTCAAAAGGTGGTAAAAACGAACGCCACAACCTTGTCGGTTGCTGCGGTGAGTGCAACTTATTAAAAAGCGACACACCGTGGTTTGTGTGGTTTAGAAGCCAAGACTTTTGGACGATTGAAAGGGAAGAAAAAATCCTTGACTGGGTTAATCAGCAAGAAATAGAATCTTCCCCTCCGATACTTACCGATTGGATGGAGTATGAAACGCTTCTTCTTCCGAAGACCGCATAATCACTTTTTAGCCACCTTGGTAATGATACCGGCAAACTTTTCAATAACTTTGTAGAAACGAGCATAAGCCTCGTTGTCTTTAGGTGTGGGGGTGATGTTAACAACCGCAAGAGCAAGAAAGTGAATAGCACCAGCGAGACCAACAATCTCACCCCAATTTGAAATCAAAAAATCCATGAGTTTTGAACAGCTACAATGTAACTATAGACCGTTAGTCGCATGCCACAAATTCTCGAAGACGCTGTAAAAAGCATAATGAAAAAAAATCCGGGCATGGAGAAATCCTCTGCCTATGCGATTGCTACAAAGAGTCTTCAAAAGTCTGGAGACCTTAAAGACGGAACAGTCCAAGCTACTAAAAAAGGTGATCGCCGCGGCGAAATGAGTAAGGCTACTAGAGCCAAAACTCGTGCTAAAAAGTATAAAAACGAGCGTGAACGCGGAAAAACAGACAAGCGAAACACCAGTGGCAGGGATTAATGTTTAAAAGTATATAAGATAGTAAAAAGTACTTTTCGCAATGGCTGAGACTGCGAAGAAAAAACACCCTGAGAAATGGGCTCGTGCGAAAGCTAAAGCACGTAAAAAAATGGGCGGTCACTCTGCACGTGCTATGCAATTAGCGACAAAATACTATAAAGATATGGGCGGAAAATACCAAGGTAAAAAGTCAAGTAAAAACAAACTTTCAAAATGGGGTAAGGAAGACTGGCAGACTCGTGAAGAGCACGAGAAGAAAAATTAATCCCATGAGTAACCTTCAAAGCGAACTATTTCTCGATAAAAGAATCACAGAAGTAAACGGTGCTTGCCCTCTTGCCACCGTGGACATTGAGGACAATATAAAAAACAGAGATTGGACTATTGAAAATTATGGGTACGGTCCACTTAACCCTGCCGTTCCTGACCCCGGTTTTTGGGAAGAAAAAGCGCAGCTATGGAAGACTGATCTAGATACTGTTAAGACCGCTAGGTGCGGTAACTGCGCTGCATTTGATCAGTCAGATCTAGTTCTTGGTTGCATTGAGAAAGGTATTAACGAAACAAAAGCGGCTGATCCTAGAGAAGTTATGGAGTTAGCTGATCTTGGGTATTGTCAGTTGTTTAAATTCAAGTGTGCAGGAAGTAGAACTTGTGATGCTTGGCTTTTTGGTGGACCTATTCGTGATCAGGTGAGACAAACGATGCCTGAAACCGAGACTGAAAACGAGCTGACAGAAATTGTAAGTCAACTAGACAAAGCATCTCAGACACATAGAGGCCAAGCTAATAGACTTGAGATGCTTAAAAATTCTTTGGGAGGATATGGCCGATAAAGCGAGAGAAAAAGGACGCACTGAGCGTTACCTCCCTAAATCAGCGTGGGCTTCAATGTCTGCTGAGGAAAGAAAAGCTACCGATGAAAAAAAGAAAGCGGCCACACGAGGTAAACCAGTGAATACTCATGTAGCGAATACTGAGACAGCCAAGCGGGCAGGCAAAAAAGCTCGTGCGTACAAAGCATCTAAAAACAATGGCTAAGCAAGGAACCTGCTGGGACGGTTACGTTCAAGAGGGCATGAAGAAAAAAGGAGACCGAATGGTCCCTAACTGCGTCAAGTCTGGTAAAGCTGCTTCAGCTAAATCTAAGGCTCGCGCTCGGAAGTCCAAGGCGAAGTAAGACGCATTTCGCCACCTAGAAGTTTTTGTGCTTCTGATCCATCTGGAGATGTTTCGCTGTAAAGGGGCTGATTTTTTTCCTTTTCCTCGATCTTCCATAAAACGTGAAGATCTTCAATTTGGTTATCTAAGTCTCTCATTACTAACTTAGTGCGCCATTCTGCCCAGTCTTCGCGACAGTAATTTCTAATCTTCTTGACCCACCCTTTGTTAATAAAACCTGGTTTAAATTTTTCTATAAACTCAGTCAGTTGATAAAAGAGAGCGTTCTTGCGAGAGTAGGGCATTAGTTGCAGTGGATAGTACTTTACCCTACTCTAGGGTGTCAGTAAATTGTTAGTTATTAAATTAAAGCAAAAGCGGTAGACTATAAACATCGCAGTATTAATCAACCGTGGCTCAATTCACTTTCAATCGAGAGCTTGGCGCCAACCCCGCAGGAATTACTCGCTTTAGGCAGTACCGGACTGAGGATGGGGGAAACATCACTGTCAACTACATCACCGAAGACACCACTGAGGGATCTGAACCAAGAGCTGATCTTTTCGCTGTTACCTCATCTGCAACAGGTACTGGAACTGTTACTTTACAAGCAGGCTCTCACGCTGTTGGTCGTATCTATATTCGTAGCGGTACGAATGGTGCTGTGATGGGGGAAGTCAACTCTCCTAAGATCTCTAATCGTCAAGATGTATCTTTTACTTTCTCAGTAGGTGCTTCTGTCGAAAACTATCTTTATGTAGAGAAAAAAGATCGTTCTCCTTGTGTGTACCGCGTCACCTACACAGCTGCGTAAGTTTTAAAAACTGAGCCAAGCTAATATACGTTTAGTTTTTTCTTGACAACTGTGTCTAGATCTTACGGGATGGTTCGGGCAATAAATCTGTTTCCCCGAACTTTTTTTGAAATTTGGTTAGGTTCTCTTCTGGTTTTGTCCGAGGGGAGTGTAACCAAACTGTCATTTCCCTTAATAAAAATTGCTTATTTGGTCGCTGCTCCAGCAACGATTGCTTTTTCATTAACTTGTCTCCTGGTTAGCAGGATGACATTGTTGACATCCTTATTTTTGGTGTGTGTTCTCACCACCTTATCTAGTCTTGTTAGTCTTACTTTCCATAACTCAGTTCATCCTGCTCAATCGTTCCTCATGGGTATTGCAGCGTCTGCATTTGCGTTGCTTTTCGATGCACTGATTGCCAAAATAAGATCACGCTGACGAAGTGAATTGAGAATCTCTGACAAGGGGCTATCCCTGATCAAGAAGTTTGAGGGGATGCGATTAAAAAGCTACCTGTGTCCCAGCAACGTACCCACCGTGGGTTACGGACACACGCAAGGTGTGACCCTTGGTATGACCATTACCGAAGAAGAGGCTGAGGCTTTTTTGCTTGAAGACTTAGAGAGTTTTCAACAGTGCGTTAACACCTGGACCAACGTTCAGCTCAACCAAAACGAGTACGACGCGCTGGTTAGTTTTGCTTTTAATGTTGGTTGTACTGCTTTCAAGGACTCAACTCTCTGTCGTCTGCTTAACGAAGGTGAAGACAAGAAGGTCGTTGCTGAGCAGTTTGATCGTTGGGTTAAGGGAGCTGACGGTAAGCCTTTGGCTGGTTTAGTTAGGCGTCGAGATGCTGAGAAAGACATCTTCCTTGAGCAAATCAACAAGCACCCAAAGCTAGGTCAGTCGATCTACGCCAAGCAAGATACCTGGTTGAAGAAAAGAATGGCTGACTCTTCTACTTTGCTTCCCGAAGAGAAAGTGTTTGTCCCCAAATCTTCAGCGTGGGAGTGGAATGAACTAACGATGTTTGCTGGCAGTTTCCACCAGAGAGTTCTTTTAGCTGCTGATCAGAAGCATTGGTATATATGGGGAAAGCATTTCAAAATTATTAACGATGTTCCAGATGGAGCTGTCACCGTCAACAAAGGAGCCGGTGTAGATCTAGCTGTTAAATACTACTCGCAGCGAGATAACTACAGAGATTCAGACCGCACCTGCTACTCTTCTTCTTGTGCGATGCTACTAAACTACTTAAAGCCTGGAGTTATTAGTAATGACGACGAATATATCAAAACTGTTTTCTCTGTTGGAGACACTACTGAAGCCTGGGTTCAGCTTCAAGCGCTCGCTTCTTATGGAATTGAGGCCAAGTTTCGGCAAGACCTTGCATGGTCGGACGTTGAGAACCTGCTGCATGACAATGTGCCTGTTCCCATTGGCATTCTGCACCGAGGCATGTTGGACTCGCCCAGCGGCGGAGGGCATTGGATTTTGGCAAAAGGAATCACTCCCGATGGGAAAGACATCATTTGCCACGATCCATTCGGATCGCTGGATCTGGATACAGGAGTCTACAATTCTGCCGACGGAAGCAACCAGCTTTACAACAAAGAAAAGCTTGGAAGGAGATGGAGTATGGCCTCAGCTCACGACGGATGGGGCATTTGTGCCGAACACCCCTAGACTTTTTCCAGTGACATTTTCACCATGAAGACCGAAGCTGAGTACTTTAAAGAGTGGGACATAAACCTAGAAAACCAAAAAGCTGAGTTCATTCAGTTTTTGTATGACCGGAGTGGTCGCACCAACGGTCTTTTCACAAATTTGTGGTCTGAGTGGGATGCAGAAAACGAGGGCCACGGTCGTGAAGCAAAAGAAGCATTTTTTGCTAACCGAGTATAATTAAACTACGTAAAAGGTCACACGTTGGCTAGGGCTGATCGCGATTATCGCAAGGAATATGATGATTACCACGGTACGCCAGCCCAGAAAAAACGTCGTGCAGCGCGTAACAAGGCTCGTCGACACATGCAGAAGAGTGGCCGCGTGGCTCCTGGAGACGGAAAGCACATCGACCACAAAAACTACAACGCAGAAGACAACCGCTCTGAGAATCTTCGGGTGATTGACGCTAAGAGCAACCTTAAAAAACAACCTAAAAGGAGTTAAAGTAAGGCATGGCTTATTTACAACGCCCAGGCGGAAACGGACCACTGCCAAAGATGACACCTTTGGGAGGGATGGCTGCTGCAGCTACGCAGTTACCTTCTCCACCTGCCATGTACCACTCCTCTAATACTGCCGTCACCGGCTTGCGAGGTATGGATAACATCAATCGTGTCATTACACAGTACGAGGTAGACACGGGAAAGTACCAGCGCCCAGCGGTAGGGACTACTAACTACCAGCTGGGCAACATCATGCCAAGTCAAGAACCTGTGGGCGTTGCAGGATACAACCAAGCAGGCAAAATGGTTATGCCTGGAAAAGCTGCTGACCTTAGTCATCAACAGTATTTGATTGCAGAAGCCAACAACTTAAATCCTGCTCTGCGTCAACAGGTTGCGATGGCAACTTCTGTGCCTCAGCAAAACTTTTTTAACGATCAAAATACCTCTACATATCCACTAGTTAACTACAACATGCCTGACAACTTATACATGCCAGGCGTAGTTGAGGGTAAAAAAGATGAGTAACAGTCTCCGCAGTGAGCAAATGCCAGGGTCTGGTGTGCGCATGGCTGGCATGCAGATTGGTTTGGGTCCTTCTGAAGTGATTCGCATGGTATCTAACCCCAGCGAAATCACGAAAAGACTTCGATACCAGGAAGCATTTCCCCGCAGCTGATAAGCTGAGTGCCACTATCTTGGCGCTAAGTGCATACTGCAAATCTTGATTGGATTACTCCTAACCCCGAAAAGGTCATCGCTCGTCATGCGAGGGTGTCGACCAAGAACCCTGATCGAGCTGAGTTCAAGAAGTTAATTAGTTTTTGCATCAAGCACGGACACTGGTCAGTGTTCGAGCAAGCTAGTGCGAGCTTTGAGATCTGGACGACCAGAGCCATCTCCCCACAGATTTTGCGTCACAAGACTGCGAATTTTCAAGAACTTTCTCAACGTTACGCTAACCCGTGGGAAGTACTGCAAGAGGCAGACAACGATCCAACAGATTTTTCTCTACGGCAGCAAGCGACGGTCAACCGCCAGAGCAGCTCTGTTGAAATCCCATATGAGATTCAAAAAAAGTTCCGTAAACAGATTCAACTTTTAGATAGAACAACGCGAAATCTGTACGAAGATATGCTCGATGCAGGTGTTGCCCGTGAGTGTGCTCGAAATATCCTTCCCCTCTACACGCCGAGCAAACTCCACATGGCTGCCTCAATTCGTACTTTTATTCATTACGTTGGCTTACGTGGGCAGGGTGATACTCAGTTGGAACACCGAAAGATTGCTCTTTCAATTGGAAGACAGCTTAAGGAACTGTTGCCCACCGTCACTGAAGCGTTGACGGAAGTCGAGGAACCAGCATTGTCCGGTTGGAAATCCCTTCGTACATTGTGACGTTAGGGCTACTAGGAATGGCTTCTTCGGCTGCCTTGAGTAACCGAGGATCCATTTTGTCGGGGAGCTTTACTCCTCCTGCCATTCGGATTCTGATCATTTAATAAGTCTATAGCCCAGGAGAAACTCCACCCCAAGGATCAGGTTTGTCAAAATCAGGGGCTTTAGTCTGCATAGCTGTTGCAGCTTGTTGAGCTTGTATCATTTGAAGAGCTCTCTTGTGTTGATCTAAATCCAGCTGCAGCTGTTTGTTCTGTGCCTGTGCCCAGTTAGCTGCATTTTTAGAGAGATCATCCAGAGCATTTTTGGAGTGAGGAAAGTTAAAAACAACTCCCACTCCCTGCTGAGTCGCAACTTTTTGTCCGTTTGACTCTTCCGCAATGACGCTCAAAAACTGATGCGCGTGGTCCAAAGGGCAGTTAGCCAAGAATGAAAGCTCAACCGGATCTATTAACCCTCGATTTTTGTCGTAGAGAGCGGCAAAGGTAACCCCCACTCGCTCAGCTTCCTTTTTACTTTTTTCTTTTTTAACAGAACGCTGCTCTTGCAGAGAGGCTCCCCCAAGGAGACCACCCATAAACGCAAGGGAAACTCCGGAGTACATCGGATTTACTACGGAAGTTGCTACTCCAATAGCTCCTCCGATAAATAGAGCTGCGTCAAGTGCTTTGAACTGAATCATGTTTTTTAAATGCTTTGTCCCACTTTGAAAAATTAGGATCTTCAGCAAACTCCACAGGCGTGGGAAGCCTTGTGTCGCCTACAGAAGCTCGATCAGATGTTAAGTCATACTTTTTAAGTCGTAAACCTTGAACGGACATGCCTCCGTTCCTATGCACTATATTGCCACAGGCTGGCAGTTTAAGGATGTTTTGAAGTGTCTCTTTTATACGTCCAGTGAAATTTGGTTTGTTGCAAGGTCTGTACTGACACGCACGTGAGTACTGAACGTAGCTTGCATAGAGTTCACCATACGAATCCTTAACGATTAGTCCTCTCTCTTGCTCATCAGCTGAGGCTTTGAAAGCACCTTTACCAATCGGCGTGGTCGTGTTGGGTGAGTAGAGACAGCAGTCATCAAGCCAAGCCACATAAGGGTTGTTGATTTTGAGTGCCTCTAGGTTCGTTACTGCCAAGGATGGAACATGCTTAACAGGGTTCGAAAGCACATCACGCATTTTGTCAAAACTCATAGAGAGTGCCCACGAGACGATGCCGCTCATCTCAGGCACAAACTCACCTTCGATGCGATCTTCGTAGACATCGAGAAGCTGACGCCTGCTGCTTGGTGGCACCACCTTATCCATAACAATCGTGAGACGACGACGTTCGAGACCCGAACTTGAGTCGTTCGAAGAGATGTGCTCGTTAGATGCGATACAGACCAGCAGCTCAGGCTTAAAGCTGATGGTTTCTTTGCCGTACTTACGCTCAGCACGGAGGGTGTCAGACGCTGAAGTCAATTTCTTCAGAACGTCCATTCGTTTGTTGTAGCTCGATTCGTCCGTAAGCAGGAGGAGTCTTTTGCCCATCAAGTTATACGTTTCAAACTTGTTGGTTTCGATGATCTCCAAGGAGGACGTGTGGGTCGAGGTAAAGCCAGCAAGAGCAATCATCAACTGCTGCATGGTTGACTTACCCGTCCCACCAGGACCCACTAAGTGAAGGAAGCGTTCGCCTGATGTGTACCCAGTCAGAAGCGCACGAGCGTAAGCCTGAATCAATACCGATTGGTCTTTACGCAGTGACGTATCAAGCCAATTGAGAAACGAGGGGCACGAAGCCTGAGCGTCGTAATCAAAACCTAGTTTTGCTCTGATGTACAAGTCTTTATGCAGTCCCTCCTGGAACTTCATTGTTTTGGTGTCATACACACCGTTGTGGAAAGGGATATATCCTGTACTCGTACTCCAGATGGACTTACGTCCGTTGTCGAGAGACCTCAGGAATTTACCTTTTAGGATTTTAAAAATTGAATCGATAGTCGTAGCGGTGTACTTGGCAATTAAACCTGCTTTGACGAAGGTGTCGAGAGCCGAGCAAATTTTCTGTTTGATGTGCTGCTCGTCCATCGAGTACCAGACACCCATCTCTTCGTCATAGGTGTAGAACCGGTCTTGGATACTGTCGTAGACAAAGTTATGACCAAAAGTGTTGCTGATTGCATTTGCTACATCATTCTCAGCGAACGCTGCTTTATCGCCACCGGCGTCAGGTAGGTCGATTTTCTGAGTCGAGGTGTTAGAGCTTGGCATAGGTGGTGTTGTTGTTGTTGTGTTGTCTAAAACGTACTGGTCTAAAGACAAGATGTTGTTAGAAGGACCCGGTCGCCTCTGCGCCAATTTTTCTTGGTCTTTTTGAGGGGCAACACTCTCAAAGAGAGCGTGGTCGAGGAGAGCTACCTTCTTCCAGCAAGCAGTCACACCTAGCTCTGAAGCCAAGGAGATTGCTGGTAGTAAGTCGGATGCGTTTCTAATCGAATCTAGGATTCGACGAAACTTACCGTCTAGGTCATGCGGGTAACTGTAGACATTGTAGAACGCTTCTTGCGCAACTGTCAACCCAGATACATTGCTTGACAGACTATGCAGATTAAGCCAGTTACACCACCCTATAAGTTCCTTGAAGACGTTGGCCATGGTGGCACTTCGGTCGTCAACTTCGTGTCCTTGAAGTACGTTTCTTACTAGCTGAGAGCACAGTTTCGTTAGGTCGAGACCGTCTGGGCTGGTGTTGTTGCGGGAAAGAATAGTGATACCACCGCTAGATTAGTGACAAAGTTATTAAAAAATAGAGGAGATAAGACTCCCTTTGAATTTATTCGTAGTCTTAAATTAACAGAATTACGCAATTATTTAGTTGCACATAAGACAGGACAGTACGATAGAATACGCAAGGCTTTATTCTTCTCTGCCAAGTTAGACTTGAGAACTTGCACAAGAGATGACCTTATGGATATTCATGGTATTGGGCCAAAGACTGCGAGATTTTTCTTGTTGCATACTAGAGAATTTTGTGATGAGATTGTGTTAGATACTCACATTCTAAACTGGATGAGGGTGAAGTGTGATATAAAAGATGCTCCTAAAAATACTCCACAGGCTCCAGAGAAGTATGCTAAGTACGCCGGTCTGTGTAAATATCTTATGGAAACACATTATCCCGGCTTGACATTGGCTCAAGCAGACCTTATGATCTGGACAGAAATGAGTGGAAGATTAGATTAGTTCACATAGTTTTTAAAAAAACTCAAGATTCTATTTGACAAAAGACGATACATACAGTATAATACATTAAATGCGTTTTATTTATTCTAGGAGCAGTTATGTCTAAAATTGTTGATTTTACTTCAGAAGTTTTTGCTTTTATCGAAACTACTTATGGTAAAGGTTGTTTAAGAAGTGTTAAGTCTAAAAAAAATCAAGATATTGTTGATAGACTTTTACAAGATTCTCAGTCTAAAGAGTATAGCACAGATAGGACTGCCAATAAAATTATTGCTATGTTAAGACTTAATCCATGAAAAAGAAAAAGTATTCTAAATTAGAAGTAGCAGTAGGTAGGTTTTCTGCAAAAGTTAGAGCATATATATTGATGGAATATAGAACAGCATACAATCATATTTATAGTAATATAAAAATTACTAGAGATGCTAGAAAATTATGCACAGAATATTATTTAGGGGGTAACACAGTTCCTTTTACTGCTGGACAAATTGTTGATTATGCAAGAAGCAAGTATAAAGATGAATGATCCAATATTAGAAACTAAAATAGCAGAAATTGTAAAATTATGTAATGATAAAATTAAACAACAGTTCGACCATGAATCTACATCAGGTTATTATAATGACTATGATGACGGCAGAATTGTAGGACAAGCAGCATTAGCAAGAAGAATATTAAATATTATTAATAAGTTGAGTAGATGACAGAGTTTTTTATATTTGTAGCTATTTTAATAGTGGTTGAAGTAGCTGCACATCATTATTTTCACAGATATGACAGGTAGGTGTAAAATATAAGTATCATCCTATTATTATTTGTCCTTAAAACTACAGGCTTAATTATGATACTTATTACCGTTTGCAGAACTTTATTTTATCAATTTTTATTATTATTTGTAGGAATATCAATCGGATTTATTGTTAACGCAGAATGGGTAGGTTGGAAATATCCTATCATTCAAACCTCAATACGCAACACATTTTTCCCTATTGATTTTGAAGACGAAGGTGTTTTACATTGGCTTTACAATCGAGGTCAATTTAAAATATTGGCGTTCAATGCTTATCCAGTAGACTTTAAAGTTATTGAAGAAGCGATGTGTGCAGAAGAATGGTACTGGTGTAAATATAGTTATACAGATAAGAATGGTGATACAAAAATAAAGATAGACCATACTAGAATTAGATGGAAACCTTGGGAATACTATTATGAAGATGAAGCTAGAACTCCTTGGGATGTAGAAGAAATGAAAAAATATATTAAAGAAGGTTCTTTAAATAGTCGAGAAACAGATAGGGCTTTCAGACTCAGGGACGAGATGTTAGCAATCGAAATGAGTAAGATTAAATTTTAACAAGAAAGAGGAATGTTATGAGGACATTTTTATTTTTAACTGTTGCGTTATGGGGTTCTATCGGATATACTGGTGAGTGGGTAGCAAGCGTACCAGTTGCACCATCACCACCAATGGTGATAACAACTCCTGTTCCTGCTATAACTTATACAGTACCACAACCAACAGTAGTTTACAGTTGGGTTCCGTATTACTATAATGTTCCAGTGGTAACAGAAAGACGTTGCTGGTTTTTAAGAAAGGAAAGACAAATTACTTATCTTCCACAAGTTCAATGGTATTATCAGCCTTTGTATGTAAGATAATGGATATATCAAATATATTAGAAATTGCTTGTGGGATAGTTATTGGTCAAATAATTGTTCGATTAATTATTAAATAGGAGATTTAATATGTCAATGATAGACGTATGTACTTTACTTTTTAAACAAATTGATAAACCTAAAAACTTTGAAATGTGCAAAGCTATCAATGTTTATGACAATAAATATAGAATTAATGTCTATACAAAAATATATGATGAGTTTAGAGATATAGAAAAGAAAAGAATTACACATAGTTATTTTGCAAGAGTTGACAAGGATAAACTTACTATTATAGCATGAGCATTTTTATGTATAGGAAATGGATTAGCATTAAGAATGACCATCCCGAAGATGGTGCAAAACTATATTTTTTTACTAAAGATAAAGAATTGTTTTTAGGTACTTTTCAGTATCAACAATATAGACATGGTAATCCGAACGTATTTCATGGAGCAAATAAACTATTAACTGCTAATGATATTACACATTGGATGTTATACGACCATCTTAAAAGAGATGAGTTGCCCCTGCCTCCAGATTATTATGTTTCTACAACAGATGAAGTAAACATACCAGATGATCAAAGGGCTTTTAATTTTACTTACGTTAACTCAGAGGATTGATAAATGAATAGATTTATTAAAGCATTAGAATCTAAATACCAAGCTAAAGTAGATGAAGCAATAGCTACTATAGACTTATATATGACCAGAGGTGCTGGTGTTGGTGATCACCCAGATGTTTTAGGTGTTATAGATAAGTATTTGTCTATTTTAGATAATAATAATTCTAAACTAGATTTAATCAAGAAAGTATTTCCAAACAATGAAACAGTTAAAAAATCAGAGACAGATGGTAGTTAGTTCCAAAAAAAGAAAAGAAATTAAAAAAGAAGCAATCTATTTAGAACAAAAAGAATCTATAAGAACTTTGTTACAAGAAGTTGGTTATGAAAATATATTTAGATATATGATTGAGGAATTAGATCATATTGACGATATTAGCAATACTCAAAGTGTATATTTATTTGAGATAATTTCTATATTAGAAAAGGCTCTTGAAATTTATCCAAGGCTTAAAAATGTCTGAAGAATATAAACAAATGAGTAAGAAGGATAAGCTACCTTTAAAGTATGCTTGTGTTCAAACAGATATTAAACAACATATATCTCAGGTGCTTGATGGTATGGGTAATTGCCATGAAGTTAGAGGGCATATAGATGATCTATATAAATTAATAGAACATCAAATGCTGCAACAAATGCGGCAAGAAAAACAAATGATTGCGATTAAACACATGGAAGCATGGAAAAGATATGATAAGGATATGCGGGAGTATGATCCTGAGACTAGAAGTTATAAAAAAAATAAACCGGGAGATGCTTACAAAGAATGAATTGGACTAATATAAAACGATGGGCTAAGGATAAGGGATATAAAGTTGACAGACAGAAATCTGGTGACGAAGCTAATCCTTATAATTATGAGTGGAAATTATTAGATGATCCTGCAAGACATGGTACTACTAATAGCTTGAGTAAAATTGCCATGAATATCTACAATGATATTACAGATAATAAGCATGTAGAACATCAAAAAAGATATAGGCAGGAACAATTACAAAAGGAAATCGACTATGAACGATCATCATGGTAAAGATAAGCCAATTAAAAAACAATCAATAACAATGACCACTATTTTTGGCAAGGCTATAGAAGCAGTTGTTGCTTATGTTGTATTGTTCTTCTTTAGGCCAGTATGGGATAGATTAGTTAAATGGTGGAATAAAGATAATGATAATAACAGATAATTTTGTGTGGTGGCATCTTGCTAAAACAGGAGGTACAAAAACACAGAAACTTATTCATAGAACTTTAGATGCTTATAAACTTGGTGGTATTGTTTTTGAACATGATTCAACAGATCATCAAAAGCATGTAAATAAAGTCCCTGATAAACACTTATCTGCTAAAATTTTTTTACCAGACTTTACTAAAAAACTCGATCATGTTATTGGTTTTAGAAAACTGCCGGGATTTTTAAAGTCTCACATTATACACGCAACAACAATAGGTTTATATAAATACAAAGATATAGAGCATCAGAAACTAATAGAGATTAAAGAAGTATATGATTGGGCTAAACAAAAATGTTCTGAAGGTAAAATATTTTTACCAGAGTATGCTTGGGATATTCCATTCCTACAAAACCATGATAAATATCATACAGACCCAAAAGAAATTGAATCTATTATACAGATATGGGTTAAAGAAAAGAATTGGATTGGTGTTGATGAATATTTAATGTCTTATTTAGATAACATGACTGATCCTCATTTTTTAAGAATGGAGTTTTTATTACAAGATTTTTATGACTTTGTTTTAGAACTGTACTGTATTGAAGCACCTAAAATTTTAGGAGATACACATTATGTATCAGCACCAACTAAAGATAAACTTGTAAAACATAAAGGAGGCTCTATAGATTTTAATTTTAATGAGAAAGAAAGAAAACAGATGTATAAAAACTGTCCTAAGTGGTCAAAAATTGAAAAGAAGATTTATGATAATAACTGATGAATTTATTTTCTGGTCATTTGCTAAGTCCGGTTCTACAAAAACTACATCACTAATACATAAATATTGTGATAAGCATAATAAGAAAATTGTTTTTGATTCTGAAAAATTACCTACTCAAGATGAGCATAGGATGTTAAGATCAGAAACACATTCCAACAAGATTCCAAAACAATGGAAAGGGAATAAACTTCTTAATATTATTAATATTAAAAAACTGCCAAAGTATTTAATATCCCATATTGCTCATAATACTACAGTTAAAGGATATGCTGCTAATAATAATAATTTATATTTGAGAAAAATGTTAGAGTTTCCAGAAGTTTTTAAATTTTCAAAAACTAAATGTATAGAAGGGAAAATATTCAATCCAGAACATCCAGAAGATATAGATTTTTTGTCTTATAATTCAACAGATTTGCGCTCTGGCGAACCACCCAAAATAAAAACACAAAACGATTTAAATGTAGCCATATCTATTTTTTGCGATGAACAACATTGGACTCATGTTGATGAATATTTAATGTCTTACTTAAATAATATGACTGATCCAATAATTTTAAGACTAGAACATTTATTATTAGACTTTCATAAGTTTTTTAAAAACTGTTATCATATAGACGATCAAGAGATATTAAAAGATAATAAACGAGTTTCTGGTGCTACAAAAGATAAACTTAAAAAAGCTACTCATGGTTTTATGGGAACGGGGGGTGATGGTTTTATAGATTTTAATTTTACTGAAGAAGAAACAAAACAGATATACAAAAATTGTCCACAGTGGAAAAAGATAGAGGATAAAATATATGACAACAAACGATAACAATAAAGTTGTTTTAATTAATGTTAGCCCAGAAGCAGAAAAGAATATAGCCTATTGTGCTAGGGTGTCCAACCCAAACAATCAAGATAATGATAGT
>WLWG01000901.1_pt1 | contig 29124 bp, 35 predicted proteins | sample 6712871 | NCBI WGS metagenome assembly WLWG01 (sample SAMN12718693, study PRJNA515312) | sponge metagenome | isolation source: marine sponge | host: Mycale hentscheli | place: New Zealand: South Island, Marlborough, Capsize Point | collected 2003-05-01
CCTATTGGATGTCGCAAGATTCTTTTTATCTGTTTGATGGTACAGTCAAAAAATTACCGTGTACCGTGGAACAGTTTGTTTTTGACAATATTAATATAACAGGATCTGAAAATGCTTTTGTAGGTCATAATGGCGAGTACAATGAAGTATTATGGTTTTATCCAAGAACAGGATCTGACACGATTAACGCAGTAGTGGCTTATAACTATTTAGAGCAAACTTGGTGGACAGGAACACTAGATAGAACAACTTGGATTGATAGAGAAGTTTATGATAACCCTGTAGCCTCGGACTACTTACCAACGACCACGGCCAACAATGAAGTTATCTCTGGTCTAACTGATGGTGCCACTCAAATGTTTTTACATGAGACAGGAAATAATGCAGACGGTCAAGCCATGACAGCTTTCGTGAAATCAGGATCTGTAGAAATAGGTGATGGTAATGATATTCTTTTTGTACAAAAACTAATACCCGATATTCAAAATCAAGAAGGCACTTTAAATATGAATTTAGAATTCAAATATTATCCAAACAATACGACAAGTGTCATTAAGACAGCAACCTTTACCGATACTACAGAGTTTGTAAGCTTACGAGGAAGAGGTAGAGAATTCACAGTCAACGTTGTCTCTAATACAACAGGCACCGCTTGGAGATTAGGAACACAACGTTTTGATATTCAACCCGATGGTAGAAGATAATGGCAAAATTAATATTACAAAGATTTCCTGACCCTAGACCTGAGTATGATGCTCAACAGTCTGCTGAACTAATTCGACAATTAGAGGAAATGATACAACAATTAAACACTCAATATACACAAGACACTCAAGAGGAGTCCACAAGAAGAGCGTGGTTTTTTAGATAGATGGCTGACGTATTTAAAAGGTTTACACAAAAAGCAGCTAACACTGCAGCTATAACAATTTTTACAGTTCCTGTTGCAAATGTGGCAGCAACTCCCCCAACACCTGTTTCTACCTTTATAGTTCAAACAATAGTTCTTCATAATGATTCAGGATCAGGCACTGTTAACGCAAAACTAACACATAATAATGGTTCTACTGACGTAGAAATCAACAACATTGATGTAGCTCACGGAACTACAGAACAACTTAATGGACCTTTTGTGTATGAGGGTGGAGACTCTTTAAAAATTCAAGCAACCTCCACAGATCTAACATCCGATATATCAGTATTGGAGATCAAACAACAACAGTAATGACTCCTTTTGAAAAACTTCAGGATTGGAAAAATAAACCTTATAGAAGAACTAATTACGAAAATATATATGCTTTTTATGATGAGTGTAAGTATATAAGAATGAAACCTAAAACTAATATATCATTAACTCCTGGTCTATTACACTTGATAATTAAACACCCTAAACAATGGGTAGAACAAAATTTTAAATTAGAAGATGAAACCACTCTTTGTAATGAGACACACAGTATTTTGTATTATCAACTTATAGAATGTTTAATTTCTAATGAAGAAAAAGAACTAAAGCTCCATGTAAAAAATGGAATCGAATCAAAAGAAAATTGGATAATCTAGCTTTTTTAGTTTCATACCCAAGATCAGGTAATACTCTACTTGCTTCTATTTTAAATCAAAATAGAAAAATTGCATGCACTGGTAATTCAATAAACTTTGAAGTTTTACATCAACTTAATATGGTAAAAGAAAATAAAATTTATCAGAACTTTGCTGACGAACAATCTTACGACAATATTGTAAAAAATCTTTTTAACAATTATTACAAGGATTGGGATAAGGAATTTATTATTGAAAGAAGCTTGGCAACAACACCTGATAATATCAAATATATAGATCAAGATAAATATAAGTATATTTTTTTAAAACGAGATATTTTTGAAATATTAAATTCTTTTGTAAATCTCTTTAAATCTAATCAAGATGAAAGAAGCGATTTTCAAATCTGTGAAGAGATTTTGGAGAGAGAAAACATATTGTGGAGAAGTATTTTGGCACACAAAAATGGCATCAAGTGTTTAGATAAAAGTCAATATATTACTTTATCTTACGAAGACTTACTAAAAAATGCTCCTGATCAAATTAAAAAGATATATGATTTTTTAGGAATAAAATATTACGAACATCATTTTACAAATTTAGATCAATTGTGTATAAATAACATCAGATATAATGATAAAGCTCTACCCTTGCGTTTTCAAAACTTACATAGAATTAGAACAGAGAAAATTATCAAGAACAAAATTAAATCAGATCTACCAAAAGAGTTGATAGATATTTGTAATGAATTTGAAAAGGAGATTATAGTGTAATGGAAATACTTTTTAATGAACGTGTATTTAGAAGTAAGATTAAAAACTACAGAAAATTAAACAGAATAATCTTAGATAAAATAGATTCTTTACCCTCAAGGTCTTACACTAATACTAATGATCAAACAATAGTATCTAACACTGATTGGGAAATAGAAAATGATAAGAGTGAATTTTTCAAAGAATTTTTAGGAGCTAGTGTCAATCATTTAAAAGAAATTTGTATTCATCACAATCTAGATAACTGCAATATAGGTCGTATTTGGTATCAACAATACTATGAAGGATCAAGCCATGGTTGGCATAATCATCCAAATTGTCATTTTGCAAATGTATACTTTGTAGAGTGTCCAAAGGGATCAAGCACTAAATTTAAAGACTTTGATTTAGACTGTTCTGTAGGAGAAATCATATCATTTCCTTCCTATTTAATTCATAATTCACCTCTTTTACAAAAAAATAAAAGAAAAACAGTAATAGCTTTTAATACGAATATATCAATTCAAGGTCAATAATCTGTTGATTTCCTAGCTTTCTACCTATAAAAATAGAGTATGGCAAAGATTGTAGATGAACCAAAGATCCTGCGTTATGACTCGATCGATGGTAAAAAAGTTCCTGTATATAGTGCAAAAGTAGAAACAACTGTCACTAATACTAAAACAGGTCAAGAATATAATTCACACGAGGACTGTCAGGCAGATATTGACAATCCAGATACAGACACAAAAGAAGCGGATATTAGAAGAGATGTTCATGTAACAGCTCCGAATGTATTCGCTGGAGCACATACACTACCGGAGTAAAAATGTTAAAGAACTTTATTGAAGGAATCAAAGATGTCTTACCCGCAATAGCCGGAACCCTAGGTTATGCGGTGGCTGGTCCAGCAGGTGCTGCTATTGGTTCTGGAATAGGTTCTTTAGTTAGAGGTGACGAAGGTAAAGACGCTTTACAAAACGCAATGATCGCTGGAGCTTTAGGTTACGGTGGTCAAAGGTTTTTATCTGGCGGGTCAGGACCTATTGGACAGTTTTTTAGTCAAGGTAATATACCCGGCATTGTTGGTGGTGAGTCAGGTATATTAAAAGCATTTGGCGAACGTAGTTTTTCTCCAGGCATGACTCAAATGGGCTTTGGTGGTAAGTATTTACCAGGTCAGGCTGCAGAAGCTTCAAGGATGATTGGTGGAAAAGAGATATTCGATCCTTTACAAGGTGGAATGAGAACTGGCATAGGATCAGGCACTAACGTAAGTGGTGCAACTTTAAAAGAATTTGACGCATTGAAAGCCTTAGGAACAGGTAAGTCAGATGAACTTCTTTTAGAACAAGCAACTCAAAATGTTTTAGGTGGCAACACAATTGCAAAAGACCCTGGCATTATGGCTAAGTTTTTACAATTTTCAAAAACAAACCCTGAGTTAGTTTTAGGTGCTCTTGGTTTAGCGGGAACTTCAGGTTTCTTTGATGAAGGAGATATGGAAAGATTGCCAAGTGGTCCTGAGGTAGGGAGTCAAGGTTCATTACCTACAGGTATGGCTTCTCTTAGAAACCCGGTTGCAGGCGAGGGTGGACTTTATTCTTATAACATGGCTAAAGATGGTGGTATCATGCACGCTAAACAAGGTATGCAAGCTGACGATGATTTTAGTCAGGAAGATAAAGACATGCTTGAAATGTTAAGAGAACAACGTAGACAAGAGATAATTGAAAGAATGCAACAAGAAAAATTTAAAATGGATCAGTTTGAAAACCCTCAATTCACTCCTAATAAAAAATTAACGATTGGTGCTGCTCAAGGTAGAATGATGGACGGTAGTATAAATAATTTTGAAGAGAACAGTCCTAGAAGAGATCTTTTTTTAGAGAGAGGAGGTCCAATATCCGATGACCGTGGATCACCGAACAAGGACACTGTTTATGCAAAATTAGCTGACGGTGAGTTTGTGGTTAACGCAGACACGGTTGCCGACATAGGTTATGGTATGGGAGCTCGTAACTTATCAGATGCAAAAGATTTAGGTGGTTCTTTCTTTTATGGGTTACAAGATGCTCAGAAAAAAGGTATATTAGGTAATATGGTAGGTATGGCGTAATGGCAGTTACAGAACAAATTATTAGACAACCAGAGTTTATAGAAAAAAGAACGGAACAACTTTTAGAGTCTGTCTTTGGACCTAGTGGTGTTGCAAATACGGCTCAAACGATTCCTGCCGCTAGTGTTGCCGGTTTTCAACCATTACAAAACACAGCTCTTTTTTCCGCTGCAACTGATGTTGCTAACACAAACGTCTCTTCTGGTATTGGAGCTTATCAACCTTATTTAGGCGCAGCCTCACAACAATTAGGAGCTGCAGGTACAACAATGGGCGCTGGATTAGGAGCCATTGGACAAGGTGTTGGAATGGTTGGCCCATCCAATGTTCAACAATTCATGGACCCTTATCAACAAAACGTAACACAAAATGTTTTAGCTGAGATTGATCGTCAAGGTGCGATGGCACAGAATCAAGCAGCAGCTCAGGCAGTCGGTGCAGGTGCTTTTGGTGGTGGTCGTGAAGGAGTTCAGAGAGCTGAGTTAGCTAGAAACTTACAAGATATTAAATCAAGACGAATTGCAGAAGATGTACAAAGAAACTTTTTACAAGCTCAACAACAACAATTACGATCTGCAGCTACTCTTGGTCAGCTAGGTCAACAAACATTAGCAGGTGGTATTGCACAACAAGGTTTAGCAGAGCAGACAGCTGGTTTAGGTTCCATGGCTCAAGCATCAGGATTCAGGGACATCGGACAATTATTAGGTCTTGGTGGTTTACAACAACAACAAGATCAGATGCAACGTGATGTAGCTCGTCAAAATACTTTAGAAGCACAAAGAGAACCTTTTGGTCGATTACAGTTTGCTTCAGATATTTTACGAGGTGTTCCTTCCGGTCAACAGGTATTTACAACACAACCTTCACCTTCTCCATTTAGTCAATTATTAGGTGCAGGAGTGGGTCTAGCAGGTATTAGTTCTTTAATGGGTGATTCAGGTTTTAGTTTCTCATAGGGTAATGAATGTCAAATGTACTTAATAGAAATATGTTCGTCAAAGGCTACCGAGGAGGTTCCTCAGTAAGAAGCGAACCTCGTGGCGCTCGTCCAGATAGTGTCTATGACTCAGGTTTATTTAAACCTATCTTAGGTTTTGATTTTCTTAGTGGTATAGCTTCTGGTGCTAGCACTGCCAAAGAAGAGCGTGCAAAAGGCGATAGTCCTTACATTACAGAATCTTTTATTGATAACGTAAAAGAAACTTTTAAAGCTGCTCCTGATTATTATGGAGATACTTTCAACTACTTATTAGCTCCTATTGAAGATATTAACAGAGGAATTGTTCAAGAATTATCAACTGGTATTTTTGGTTTAGATAGAGGAACTATTGATACAGGCTTAGGTTCTGGTAAAAGATTTAAAACAGAAAGCAATCCATTTGGTTTTCCTTCACAGTTCGGAACGGATCCTATTAGTTACTTTGCTGAAGAGTATCCTGCGGGTTCACAAAAAAGAATGAATTTTTTAATAAACGCTATAAGAGAACCAAACTTCCAAAGTGATTTAGCTAAAATAGGTGTGGGTACAGCAGAAATTAAACAAGCTGAAAAAGCTTTAGTTCAAAAGTTTAAACAAGCTAGAGCAGAAGGCTTGTCCGATGAACAAGCAGCCGCCGTGTATGACTTTCCTAATGAAGATATTTTCTCTAACGCAGCAGATGCGACGGGTGGAGCTGCAGGGACAATTCCTTTCAGAGACGTGAAGACGGGTGACTTGTCTTTAATGGAAGACTTAGCGAAAGAAGGTCCCTTTCCTCAACGACAAATTGATTTAGAAAGAGGCGGTGAAAGTCCATTTACCATAGACAAGCGAACAAAAGATTTAATTAAGTTATTAGGTGGCAAAGATGCTCAAACCAATGATGAGATAATCAATGAAGAAACAAAAAATGTTGTAGAGTCAAACAATGCTACTGAAGGAACTCAAAGCGAGGCTAACTTTGCAAATAAATCGCAAGCTCAAAGTAATATAGCTAACCAAGAAGCTGAAGGTTTTGACTTTGAAAAAGAGACTCAACGTTTTAAAGATCTTTTAAGAGAATCTACTGCGGTAGAAGATAAAACAACTCCTGCTTTATTGTTATTACAACTAGCATCTAATCTGGTGTCAGGTAAAACAAACGAAAAAGGTTTTGCTGGTTTCTTAGATGTCTTAGGTCAGGCAAGTGGTCCTGTTCTTAACACTGCTGTTCAACTAGCTCAAGACAAAAAAGCTTACGAAAGAGAACTTGGTGCGACCGCTGTATCTTTAGCGTTTGAAAAAGAACAAGACATGTTAGACAGAGCGGCCACGATTGCAGCAAACGAAGCTAAGTTAAATGAAGGTTTTGATAAAACTATGTTTGCAAGACAAGTAGAATATGCTCCTAATGGAGATATTCTTAGATATACATCCACTTTTGTTCCTGTTGGAAGTATGACAGAATTTAATGCACTAAATGCTCCAAAAGCTCTAGATGTAGGTAACGGACAAAGTATTGTGGCAAGACCTTATATTCTTACAGATAGTTCAGACGGAACTGCTTTTTACAAAGGTATTCGTAATCAAGACCAGTTCTTTAAAGAAGGTCTTCCTGTTATGGATAATCTCTTAAACACAATTAACTTTGTCAGTGCTATTCAAGGAGAAGACTTGGTGGACGAAAATACAGGTAAAGCTATTGTTGGTCCAAAAGCTCTAATAGATTTAGGTCTTGCTAAAGCTGCAGACTTTACATCTGCTTTAACCAACAATGTTGATACAGCTCAACTTTACAGTTCACAAGAAGCATCTGACATAAAAGCTGCTTTTTCTAATATTGAAATGCTCGATGCAGATGAAGAGACAAGAGCAAGAATGAAACAAGACTTATTATTAAAAACACAAGGTGTTGATTATGACGGAATGTTCATTAAATCTTTAAATGATGAAGTATTTTCTCAAAAAGTTTTTGGTGATTTTACAATGATGCAAATTATGCAAAACCCTGAAGCTGTTGAAGAATATATGAAAGGAAATAACTTAACTGCGGATAGTCGTATTCAAGTTATGAATCAATATGGTGAACCTGAAATGGTTCGTATTGGCAATGTTCAAAAAGATGCTCAAGATACCTTTGATTTCTTAGTTCAATCAGCAGAGGAAGAGGGTGTTGTGTGGGATGGACAAAAGTTTGTAAGACCAACACCAAATAGTAAAGAGATGTATAACTTTAGTGTTGGTAATAAACAATTTAGTATTAACCCTAAGGTGTTTCAATTAGGTTTAAAATCTAAAATATTAGGTATTCAATTCGCACGTTTTCAACAACCTGAACAACGATTATTGAAAGATACAATTGAATCTTCCATTGGAGAATTTAAAATGAGTAGTATATTTACAGGTCCTCAAGAACTAAATTCTAAACTGCAGAGATTTAAAGACAGCGCTATTTTAAGATACGATAGCCTTGTACAACAGAACTTTATGACAGAAGAACCTGGTGTCGCTGCTCTTTATAGCTGGCAACCGAACAAAGTTTCTGTTTTTAACGCACCTCCACAGGGAATAGGAGGTATAATGATTAATCCTGGAGCAGTAAGTCAACCAAACCTACCTCAAGAAAAAGTTAACCAGAACAACTTACAATCAACAGGTCAAAATATTAATGAAAAAGCTAAATACTTTGATTTAACAAATATCTTAGATCAATACGGAGTAAGCTATTAATGAAAAACTATTTAACACTTGATGATATGTATCTAGCTAGGATGCAGTTTCAACAAGGTACAGATAATCCTGAAGTTATGGACGGTGTTACTATGCAAGATGTAAAAGAATTTGCAGAGGGTGATTTAGTTGAAAACGATAAACCTGATTTAGAAAAAGGTGAGGACTTACCGACAATATTTGGCTTTCGACAGGCTGCAGAAAAATATGAATCTGCTGGAAAGTTTGCATCTGCTAAACTTCCTTTAGATGGCATGAAACAAATTGTTTCTAAGGTTGCCACCGAGGGAATGAAAAAAGGATTACCAGAACAAGAGATTATTAAAAACATTAATTACTTTATGGATCAATATGGTTATACGGATAGAATGATGCATCCTGAAACATACGACTTAAATGAACTAGATGATAAGTTTGAATACTTTACAGATAGACCTAATCCTCTTCCTGGTTTGAAATTATTGACTAGCATCTCTTCTTCTTTAGGAGGAACAGTAGCGGGAGCTAAAATAGGTGCAAACATTGGTAAGTTTTTTGGTTTACCTGGTGCAGCGGTAGGTGCTGTTTTAGGTGGCACAACCGCTTATATTTCTTCTTTGGCAGGTTATGAAGGTTTGATGACTCATCTTAATTCAAAAGGTGTTTTATATAGTCCTACTTTTGATGAGTATGGTGAGATGATTGGTTATGAAACAGGGATTAATAGACCTACTCAAGATCAATTAGTTGATTATTTAAAAAAAGAAACTCAGTTTGACTTGATGCTAGGTGGTGGTTTAACAGCTGTTCGCCCTGTTATGAGTTTGTTTAAAGCAGGCGGAACAAAATTACTTTCTCCAAACGAAGGTATTTATAATAAATTAAAATCTATTGGCGTTGACCCAGGAAGAGCTGAAGTCTCAAATATTCCAATCATTAATTCTCTTCCTAATGTTTTAGGTCGTGTTCCTTTCTTTGGTCCTGAGTTTGAAAAAGCTTATGCTAAAAATGTAGGAGGTTTTCTTAAAGCAGGAGAGAGAAAAGTTCCAGGTTTTAAAGAATTAGTAGATGCTGCAAAAGCAGGCCCTGTGTCACCTATGGCTAAAATGGGATACAATGTTAGAGAAGCTTTCTTAGCGGGCGATAGAAAAATGATGGATGACATCTTAGATAAGTATCGCCTTCGTGATGAGTCTGGTAGACTTCTCAATAAAGCTTTTGATATTGAGTCTTTGAGAACTTTCTCAAAAGAAATGTTTGATCGATTAGGTGCTGGAACAGATTTTGGTAAAGCCTCCGGCGATTTAAAAATGGTTTCTGATTTATTCAAAGAAGTTTACGATCCAAAGAACTCAGCTAATGCAGGTCGTTTTGTTGATTATGATAGAGTTAAATACATGAAAGACACTATATCTACAACAATTGGAGATTTAACTGAAAGAGGCGTAAGTCGAGTTGGTAAGAGCTCTGTTGATGATTTAATGAGAGCTCAAGACTTTTTAGAAAGAATTCTAGGTAATCCTATTAAACCAGCCAACGTTACAGACGAAGCTTTTGATAAACTTAAAAAAGCTTATATGGATAACTTAAACACAGCGGATAAAGAATACGCTCAATACGCTATTCTTATGGGCGATCAAAAGAAAAATTTTAAAGGCGCTGGTAGTTTTTATTTCGAAGATAAAGTTTTAATGGGTGGCAGTTTTCTTGATGATCTTTTTGAAAAAGCGTTTACATTATCTACTCCACAAGGTGTAAGAACTATTCACAAAATATTTAAAGCAGCTGATTCTAAATCATTAAGGGCTGCTGGTATTAAAGGATCTGGTGAAGATGCCTTCAAAGAAGCTTTAACTTTCAAACTTGGAAGATCTTTTCAAGAAGCGTTTACATCAACAAGTAAGGGCAGTGCAGGTCTTGCCGATGACTTAGGTAAGATGACCTTTGACGTTCAAAAATATAAAATGAGCTTGGGATTAGATCAGTTTGGTAAATTAGATGATGGTAATTTACGAGGGTTATCTGCAGCTTTAGATTTAGCAAAACTAAAAGATGCGGGTGGAGAGACATTAACTGTTGATACTTTAAAAAACTTTGCAGATGCTTCTGCTATTTTCTTTAATAACAAAAACTTTAACTTATCTACCTTCTTAGCTAGAAGAGCTCAGATTGGTGGTGTGCGTTCCTTCTTACGTGGTATTACAGGTGCGGGTCTAGTGGGTGCTTCTACTTTAACAGTGGGTCCTATAGGCACAATTGCTGCTGTATTGTTATCTAAATATTCTGCTCGTTTAATGGCACAACCTTTTGTGTTAAGACCGATGAGCGAAGCAATGAAAGACTTATCTAGTGGTAAATATTTAAAAGATCCAAGTAGCCTGGTTAGTTTAGGAAGAGCCCTAGAGAGATTTTTTGACAACGATCAAGCTTTAGAAAATTCATTAGAAAATGATTTTACTCAACTAGGTATGATTGAAGCTGCAGAAGATTCATACAGTCAGTTTGGTGGATTAAAGGACGTAGCCGAAAAAAACAATTTAGATACCAGTAAGTTTGTTCAAACTGTTAAAGAAAAATTATTACCTGATACAAAACAAGATGAAGCCGTGCAACCAAACACTGTTCCTTCAACTTCAGACGCAGCTCAACAACCATCGACCACGGTTCAAGTTCCTAATGCAGAACAGGTAGCTCGACCTAACAATATTCCAAATATCAACGAAGTTATTAATCAACCATTAGCAGCTAGTGTTGCTGATCCACAAGCAGCAGAAGTATTATTTCCACAAGATGAATTACTACAAGCTTCCTTAAGGAGACGAGTATAATGGCTCGAGGTAGAAAAAGAAAATTTGAGGGTAGCTTTGGTGAATTTAAAAAACAACAAGGATTACCTCCGGCTAATAGAAATATTTCTCCAAGCACTGCTGGTAGTGGATATCAAGCGGGTGCTGACCCAGGTAGGGGAGAAATTAGCAACTACAGTCCTAAAGATCAAAAAAAAATATATGACTTTGCCGGAGGTAGAGATAAATTTCAAGAAGCAGCTTCTGGAATTATGCAAAAGTATCCACGAGGCGCAGACATTGACAAATATTTAGATAGGATAAATCTTTACAATAAAGGAATCATGTATGGAGGAAATGAGTCCACAGATGATACGGGTCTTACAAGATTAAATCTAAATAAAACAGGTTTAAAAAATGATGCAGGGGGTACCATACTATCGCTGACAAGACCTGAATTAACTGCTGTACCACCAACCCTAGGTGAACTTGTCGGAGATATTGCTAGAGGTGGAGGGAAGCTTTTACAAGCAGGTGCTGATTTTACTTTAAGTGGTGGAGCTACTGGTGAGTTATTAGACTTTATAAAAAATAAGTATGAAGGGAGTAAACAGAAGTTAAATAGATTTGTAAATCCTCCAGGTGAAGCGGTAATGGAAAACTTAGAAGGTATATTGCAAAATGCGGGAGCTAATAACAATCCTTTGTTTAATAACATGTCTTTCGAACCTATAAGAGTTAGTGAAATGGATCCTTCTAACTTAACTGCCGAAGCTTCAGGAATAGAAAATGTTTTTAATAAAATTAGACAGCTTCAAGATTTTGGAAGTAAGTATGGATTAGATGGTATTCAAGTAGATCCTTTTAATTTAAACAAAGGCATAGGTTATGAAAATCAATTTATGTTTAATGATATGCCTTTTGATTACGGTATTAATATAGCTCCTGGTGGTAACTTTGGATTTAATCTTGGACTACAGTATTAAGATGTGGTTGAAACTTAAGAACTTATTTAGTAGAATACGTCCTCAGAAAGGAAAACCCGATGAACATCAAGAATATTGGGGAATAGGAGCATGATAAAAATTACAAACGAATTGAAGGCTAGAGTACAGGACCATGAAGGCCTGAGAACATCTATGTATTTGGATAGTTTAGGAAAAGCCACTGTGGGCATTGGCCATTTGGTACAACCACATGAAAGAGAAAGGTTTGCTGAAGGGGTAGAAATACCTATGGAAGAGATACTGGAAATATTTGAAATGGATTTAAACAGAGCGGCAGCTGGTGCTGATTCTTTAATAGAAGAATGCATTGGTCACGACCTACCTCAACACGTGGGTGAGGTTATACTGGAAATGGTTTTTCAACTTGGAACTCAAGGTGTCCGAAATTTCAAGAAGATGTGGAAAGCGATGCGGGTTAAAGATTGGAAAACCGCATCACTAGAAATGAAAGATTCGAAGTGGTGGAAACAGACACCGAAGCGCTGTGAACACTTGGCTGAAATTGTTGCAAACTCTGGACCTAATTATTAAAGAGTTCTTCTAATAAAATTAGGGAACTGACCTTCGTTTTTGTAGGTCATGTAGGCTGCATACCAATCTTTTTTATATTCTGCTTGGCAAAAATCTTTGATTGATTCGTCTTTGTCATCACTCTTAAAGAAATTTAAAAAATGATTCTTTGCTTTGTTGGTTAGGTTAAACATGTTTTTTCTCCTTTATTTGAGGAGAATATACATTTATTTTTTTCTTTTAGATTTGCGATTATAAGATAGCTGATGTTCTTCTACGGCCTCATACACTCCGACCTTGGACCAATGAGCCATTACAGCGTTATTAATGTCTTCTTGAAAAACTTTTAACTGACCAATTGGTAGCTCTAAAGGTACACCAATATTTTTTTGAGCTTTTTCTACTTCTTCTCTTGTTAAACTTAGGTATAGCTTGCCGTCTTGATATGCGATTCTACTCATACACCGCACATGCCTTCGCAATCATTGACGGTAACGCCACCTAATTCATCGAACATGGACATCTGACCATTGTCTTTTGCCTTTTCATCTATATCAATTTCACTTAACGGTTTACCTTCTTTGGTCACAAATACAGTGTAGCCCTCACGCATACCTTTAAAGCCACCATTAATTTTCTTTTCAAATTCAATAACATGTTGAAACTCTTCTGGTGAATTATCTTTTAAATACTTCCATTCTGTCCAAGTTTTATAAGGACAAAAAGTACAAGCTGATCTCGGAGGCTTTGGCATAGCATGATCTTCAAACCATTTCTTACACATGGCTCTCGTAATATTTCTATCTACTAGAGGATATATATTTTTAATCCAAGGCTTTCTAGCTTCTTTCACACGATATGTTTCATCACGAGATATTCCCATGATCATTTCTACAACTGTTCCTTTTTTAACACGTTGTCCTTTTTGATAACCCATATATTGTCTAATAAACTTATGAATAGGTTCTATTTTATAGTGCCCGGTACACTGACGGGTTAAGATACCCATGCTGTGTTTCTTTGGGTCTTTAGTAAAAAAAGGCGGTGTTCTTGAAGTATGTAAACCTTCTGCTGCTTCAATAGAATCTCGTTCTATATCTCCTGCACTAATAACATGAATAGGATAATTTTTAATCTTAGTCTTCATCCATTCAAACCATTCATAAACTTCTTTGGGTTCTGCCATCGTATCAGCGAATACTGCAAAGTCTGGCATAGGACCTATCTCACCATATTCATACATAAATGCTAAAGTGCTTGATTGCACTCCTGCGCCTAAAGATAATACTCTAGGACCTTTAATTAAATCAGCCATTGTTTTAACTCCTCTCCCATGACTTGCGTCGCTATGTTAATCTTATTTCTTAAACTTTGTACAATCTTTTCATCAACAGTGCCTTCGGTTACTAGGTCAACGTAAGTGACCTTTGATGTTTGTCCTATGCGGTGCACTCTATCTTCTGATTGTAATCGGACTTCTAAGTCATAAGAGTTACTATAATATATCACAGTGTGACTTCTAGTTAAAGTCAAACCATAACCACCTGTTTTAGGATTACCTACGAAATATCTCAAATCTTCTTCGTTTTGAAACCTGTCTACAATGCTTTGTCTTTCTTCACTGTGAGTGTCTCCATAAAAAGTAGCAACGGAACCTGGACCATGAACCTTGGCTATTTCTCTTGCAATGTTTTCAATATCATGTCTATAATTTGCCCAGATCAAAACCTTACCCGATGTCTCATTCAATATATTTAATAATTCTTTTATTCGGTTATTTTCTACTGGCTTTACTTCTCCGTTATCTAGTTTTACGTGCCCGCACACTATCTGATGTAGCCTTAATATTTGGGTTAGCGCTGATAGGGCTGTCAGCCTTTCTCCCTCTAGTGATGCTATGGCCATTCGCTTCATAGATACATACATATCCATTTGTTTTGGAGTCATTGATACATGACGTACTTGATATATCTTTTCAGGTAGATCAAGACAATCATCTTTAAGCACGCGGTAGCTAAAGTCTTCAATCTTTTCTGCAAGTTCTTCTAGTCTTTGATACCTTACAATCATGTTGAAGTTATGAGTGGGCATGTTTCTTCTAACCATAACGCAGTATCTGTTTTTAAAAGCCCAGAAAGAACTAAAACCCAATAAGTCTTCGTCTAAAAAAGCACATTGAGAATAAAGATCTATAGGTGATCGCGTAACAGGAGAACCTGTCATAATTCTTTTGTACTTAATCAAAGGCGACATCTTTAAAATATTTTTAGTTCGAGCAGCAGTAGGGTTCTTTATAGTTGTGCTTTCATCAATGGCCACCATGCATCGGTGAGAAAGAAAAAACTTCTTAGCAAAGTCCACTCCCTTTTTTGTACTGAACGCTTCTATGTTCATGAGAAAAATTTTAAACTTATCGTTGGGTAAAAAAACCTTATCTAATTTTTTTCTATCTTCTGCTTTGTTATCAGAGCCCCATATAAAAATGTCAGGCACAATGTGTTCTGGTAAATGATTGTTAAGTTCTCTTATCCAGTTTTTATAAACTGTCTTAGGAGCTATAACACATAAACTTTCTATGTGTCCATTGTCGTAAAGATAGCTAGAGTTATAAATAGCTACGAGAGTTTTTCCTGTACCCATTTCCATGAACCAGGCGAAATTATCTTTTTCTAAAGCTGCACCTAATGCAGCTAGCTGATGAGCAAAAGGCTCGGTTTTAAACGGATAATCTTGTAACTTATTCATAACTTTCTATTAATAAATATAGTGCTTGAAATCTATATTACAACTACTATATAATACACTAAGAAAGAAGGAAATAATGAGCACAGTTTACGTAGTACAAGAAATGCCAGGTAGGGATATTTTGTCAGCAGATAAGTATGGCAAACTAATTCCCGTCATGCCTCCAGGTCATCAGGTTGTTTTATCACCTGGTCCTGCAGTATCTAAGATAAAGAAAGTAATTAAAGAATATACTGACGATGATTACATTCTATGTCTTGGTGATCCTTCTCTTATTGGTATTGTGTGTGCTCATTGTGCAGAAATGAACAGAGGTAAATTTAATTTATTGAAGTGGGATAAGAAACATCAAAAGTATTATCCTATTGAAGTAGATTTACATAGGAGAACGTAATGAACAACGCATCAGTGCTGAGTTCTTTAGAAGAATCATCTAAAGATCTTAGTAAGTTAGATGACGGATCTTTATCCTCATTGGGATCGAAGTGTCAAGAAATCGAATCAACTATTGCTGAAATGGAGAATATAGAGGCCCATCGAAAGGACCTTAATTCAAAACTTCAGAAGTTGTATGATGAGACAGCCGATTTGCTTAGGTCAAAGAATCTTTCATCACTAACCCTCGCGAATGGATCAAAAGTAACCGCGTCCGAAAAAGTCGTAGCACATATCAAGAAAGACGTACAAGCGTCTGCCTTTGATATACTACGTGAAAAAGGATTTGGTGACTTAATCAAACGTGAGGTAAAAGCAAGCTTCGCTAAAGGCGAAGACTCTCAAGCAGAACAGTTCATTCATGCAATCGAAGAGCAAGGATTACAGCCGGTAGATAATGCCTCCATACATCCAAGCACTCTTAAAGCTTTCTTTAAAGAGCAGCTAGATAAAGGCAACCCGCACGAAATACCTTTAGATCTTTTCGGGGTACATGTTTTGAACGAAATAAAAATAAGGAGATAAATATGCGTAAGCGTAAAACCGTAAACAAAAAGAAGATGTCTGCTGCAAAAGAAGTGCAGACAAAAAAACAAAACAGTGTAGCAGCAGTTACATTGGAAAGCCTAGAAAGTCTCTCAGGTAGGGGTCTACAAAATGTATCAACAGATACAATGGCTACACCAAGAATTAAAATCTTGATGCAGCTTTCACCTGAACTTGAAGAGATTGAAGGTGCAAAAGCAGGAATGATTTACAACACGGTAACTCAAGACCTGTTCAAATCAGATGAAGGTATCAAAATTATTCCTTGTTACTTTCAGTTGCAATACGTAGAGTGGACTGATCGTGGTCAAGGAAGTTCAGCACCTGTCAACGTCTATGATGCGAGTTCTGATATTCTTTTAAAAACTAAAAGAGATGATCAGAATAAGGATAGACTAGATAGTGGCAACTATATTGATACTTGTCACAATCACTTTGTCCTAGTGATGGATAACACTGGTATACCTTCGCCAGCAGTTATTACATTTAAATCAACGCAGCTTAAACACAGTAAGCGTTGGAACACTATGATGAAGAGACAATTCTTAAAAGGTGCTAACGGTAATTTGTTTGCAGCTCCTTCGTTCGCCAACGTCTATAAGTGGGGTACGATGAAAGAGTCTAATGACAAAGGAACTTGGTACGGATGGAATGGTCCAACTAAGGATGCAGTCATTACTGAGCTACCTAACAGTGCTGAGGTTCTTCAAATGGCAAAAGAGTTTGAAGAAAGCTGTCGTAAGGGAGAAAGAAATGTTTCTTACGAAGAGAACGAAACGGCTACGAAAAGCTCTAGTGAAGATATACCATTTTAATATTAAGGGGGCTTCGGCCCCCTAACTTTTTTAGGGAGATGTTTTGGACTATAAGAAATTTAGAGAGATATTCAGAGGGTTAGATAGAGCCTACGGAGTTTATTATAAAGGTGAAACCAAAGAAAATGGTAAACTTTCCGGTAAAGCCTATATCAAGAAAGAACCTTTATTAGAAGAATATTATGAAAATCACTTACAAGGTAAGGACCCTTCATTGGGTATTGTACCTATCATGGATGACTCCAATTGTTTTTGGGGTTGTTGTGATATTGATAAGTACCCTCTTGATTTCAAAGCGATAATAAAAAAATTAAAGATTAAAAAGATCCCAATGAGTGTTTGCCGTTCAAAGAGTGGCGGGGCACATTTATTTTTATTTACTAAACAATCAGTTCCTGCGGTTACTATGCGTAACAAATTATATGAAATTGCTGCCTATTTAGGCTTTGCAGATTGTGAGATTTTTCCAAAGCAAACTGAAATTAAAGCAGACAGAGGAGATACAGGAAACTTTCTAAACTTACCCTATCACGATGGTGACAACAGCATGCGTTATGCTATGGGTGACGATGGTCAATCTCTAAGTGTAGAAGAGTTTTATAAACAATACGATGAGTTAGTTTTAACACCTAAACAATTAAAAGAAATTAGTGTAGCTGATGAATCTCGTGAACTTAAGGATGGTCCACCTTGCTTAGAAACTTTGATGGCAGAGGGGTTTCCTGAGGGCACCAGGGACAATGCTTTGTATCAATACGCCGTGTATGCAAAAAAAGCTTTTCCTGATCATTGGCAAGATAAGATTGCTGAGTTCAATCACAAGTATATGGATCCATCTCTTTCGATAGCTCAGGTTAATAAAACAATTAAACAACATGAGAAGAAAGAGTATGCATACAAGTGTAAGGATCAACCAATGTGTTCTCACTGTAATTCTAATCTATGTCGTCAACGTCAATTTGGTATTGGTCCTGACTACGAACATAAGTTTGGTGATTTAACAAAGTATCAGTCCGATGAGTCTGTTTGGTTTTTAAATGTTGATGGGCAAAGACTAGAGCTCACGACTGATCAGTTGTTTGATCAAGCAAAGTTTAGAAAAGCTTGTATGGATAATTTAAATATTTTACCTAACCCGATGAACACCAGGGACTGGACTGCTCGTATTCAACAGTTGTTACAGTCTGTGGAGATTATTGAAATGCCTAAAGAAGTTAGAAAAGAAGGTCGCTTTGAACAGCACCTGGATAACTTTATTAATGATCAAGGCAAAGCGATGAATATTGAAGAGATACTAATTGGTAAAGCGTGGTCTGATGAAGGTAAAATATTTTTTAAGATGTCTTCCTTGGAAGAATATTTACAGAAAAAAAGATTTACTGATTTTACAACAACACAAATGGGAGCTCGAATCAAGCAACTCGGTGGTGGTGACACAAGAAAAAGAGTTAGGGGTAAGGTTGTTTACATGTGGTATGTACCTGACCAAGGAACAGAAGAAGTTAATCTTGAACTACCAAGTATGAAAGAAGACATACCTTTTTAATGGACAACACTACAATTATATTTGGCCCCCCAGGGACTGGTAAAACAACAAAGCTTCTTCGTATTGTTGAAGAAGAGTTGGAACGTGGAACACCGCCCGACCGCATAGGTTATTTTGCTTTTACTCGTAAGGCTTCTTCAGAAGCTATTACACGAGCATGTTCAAAGTTTAATATAGAGAGAAAAAAGTTTTCTAATTTTAGAACACTGCATAGTTTGGCATATAGATCACTTGAGTTGGACAAGACAAACGTAATGAAAGAAGAACATTACAAAGATTTAGAAAACGTTTTACAACTACGTTTGAGTAATCCTGACTCTACAATTAATACATACGGTGCTTTTGTAGCTGAGGATATTTATATGCAGTTAATAAATCTTGCAAAGGTAAAGAACGAACCTTTGAAAAAAATATTTAATGAATATGGTCATGTGCCTGGTGGTTGGTTAAAGCTAGATTATGTCGACCGCGCATTAAGAGAATATAAAAAGGAAAGAAATCTATTTGATTACACTGATATGATTATTGAGTATAACAAACAAAAACCAGATCCTCTTCTGGATGTATTGATTGTTGATGAAGCTCAAGACTTATCTTTTATTCAGTGGGAGATGGTAAAAAACATGCAGGTTCAAGTTGACAGAGTTTATATTGCTGGAGATGATGACCAGGCTATTTTTAAATGGTCCGGGGCTCAGCCAGAGTTCTTGATAAATTTACCAGGGAAAAGAGAAATACTTAATCAGTCCTTTCGTGTGCCTATTGCAGCGCATAGGGTGGCTAATAGTCTTGTATCCAGGATAGAAAATAGAGTACCAAAAGATTATAAACCCAATCCTGTCTCTGGTTTTTTAGAAAGACATGTTCATCGTTTTGATTCAGTAGACTTGAAGCACGGATCATGGCTCTTGTTAGGCAGGACAAACTACATTGCTGAACAGCTTGTAGAGGATCTTCGTGGCATGGGTGTATATTATGAAAAATTTGATAACCCTTCTGTATCACAGAAATTGGTTGAAGCTATACGCACCTGGGAAACTTTGCAAAGAGGAGAACAAGTAAACTTTAATCAGGTTAAAAATCTATACTCTTATTTAAAGTTGGAGAAGGATGTAGCAAGAGGTCATAAAGGTTTGACAGGTGTTGATGAAAAGAAAATATTTAACATTGCAACACTTGGAACGGAACACGGTTTAAAAGTAGAACAACAAACCCCCTGGCACTATGCTTTAACACAAGTATCTGAAACAATGAAAGTTTATGTTTTATCTTTGTTAAGAAACAATGAAGAGATAGATCTTAAACCTAGAATAAAAGTTTCAACCATACATGGTGCAAAGGGTGGTGAAGCAGATAATGTTATGTTGTGCACTGACATTACTAAAAGAGTTGAGGAAGGTTATTTAAAAAACCCTGATGACGAGAGAAGAGTATTTTACGTTGGAGCGACCAGGGCAAAACAGTCCTTGCATCTTGTTGCTAGTCAAAGTAATTTAGAATTCTCAGAAATTTTTAGATGACAAAACACAATTGGATATTACCAGAATATAAAGAAGAAAGGATAGACCCTTATATGAGCAATCAAATACCTATGTTTCAACCACCGAGTGAGTGGTTGCCGCCTGAAAACATTCCTAATTTAGATGACGCAAAAGAAATAGCAATCGACCTGGAGACAATGGATCCTGAAATTAAAACTAAAGGACCTGGTTGGGCTACCGGGGAAGGAGATGTTATCGGTGTTGCCGTAGCTGTTGAGGGTTGGAAAGGATACTTTCCTTTAAAACATCCTGGTGGTGGTAACTTTGATGAAAAAATATTTTATCGTAATTTTAAAAAGATGATGGCACTGCCTAATAGAAAAATATTTCATAATGCTATGTATGATGTGGGTTGGCTTAAACGTAAAGAGATTCAAGTAAATGGTAATTTAATAGATACTATGATAGCTGCACAAATCATTGATGAGAATCGTATGGGTTATTCTTTAAATGCCGTGGCTAAAGATTATTTAGGTGAGAAAAAATCAGAGGCTTTGTTATATGAAGCGGCAAAAGAATGGGGTGTTGATCCTAAGGGTGAGATGTGGAAGTTACCTGCTCAGTTTGTCGGGCCTTATGCAGAGCAAGATGCAGAGCTTACTTTAAAGTTATGGGGTCGCCTAGAACCTGAAATATATAAACAAGATTTAGTTTCCGTCTTCTCGTTAGAGACCAATATACTCCCGGCTCTAATTGAGATGAAGTGGAGAGGTGTTCGTGTTGACACCAATCGTGCTGCTCAAATTAAAGAGAAACTCTTGGAAGAAGAAAGCATTCTTCTTTCAAAAATCCAAAACATCTCAGGGGTTTCTGTTGATCTTTGGGCGGCACGCTCAGTTGCGAAAGCTTTTGATGCCATGGATATTTCTTATGAGAAAACTGCGAAAGCAAAAGAACCTAAGTTTGATAAAAACTTTTTAGCGACACATCCAAGTAGCCTGGCTAAGTTGGTCGTTCAGGCTCGTGAGATTAATAAAGCTAGAACTACTTTTATTGATACGATTATGAAACATCAAAAAAATGGTCGTATACACGCTGAGATACATCAGATGAGATCTGATCAAGGTGGGACTGTTACAGGTAGATTCTCAATGAGTAATCCTAACTTACAGCAGATACCTGCAAGAAACCAAAAGATCGGACCCTTAATAAGAAGTTTATTCATACCTGAAGAAGGAGCGAAGTGGGGTTGTTTTGATTACAATCAACAAGAACCACGGCTCGTGGCTCACTACGCTGCCATAACCAGGAATGGTTTAGAAGGTGTTGATAAAATTATTGATGGATATAATAGTGACCTGGACTTTCATGGCACTGTTGCAGAAATGGCTAACATTGATCGTAAGATTGCAAAGACAATTAACCTGGGTCTCTTCTATGGTATGGGTAAAGGTAAATTAAAAAGTCAATTAGGATTAAACGATGAGCAGGCAGAAGAGTTATTTAAAACTTATCACAGTAGAGTTCCTTTTGTAAAACAGCTCACGGACCAGGCATCAAAGTCTGCACAAGAAAATGGTTTTGTGAGAACACTACTTGGACGTAAGTGTCGTTTTGATTTATGGGAGCCCGCAAGCTTCGGTATTCACAAACCACTGACCAGGGACCTAGCAACCAGGGAACATGGAAAAAATATTAGACGCGCATTTACATACAAAGCATTAAATAGATTGATACAAGGTAGTGCTGCGGACATGACAAAGAAAGCAATTTTAGATTTATACAAAGAAGGAATCATTCCTCACATCCAGGTTCATGATGAATTAGACTGTTCTTTTGAATCTGAGATCCAGGCAAAGAAGATTGAAAAGCTCATGGTTGAATGTGTCGACTTAAAAGTGCCAGTTAAGGTAGATTGTGAAATTGGCGCAAATTGGGGCGAAATTAAGTAAAAAAAATCGGTTTTAAGAGCCATACAGGGGTGATGTATGAAAGCCCCTGTATGATTGGATCCGGTGATTTTGGGAGGATTAGTTGTTTTACCTCCAACTTTCAGAACACAGATAAACATCTTCTATAATCTTACTCGAACCAAAGCTAATGACCTCAAACACTTGTCCGTCAGTCATTTCGCCCTGTGCCTTACAGCTCTGTTAAAACTGTTTTTCAGCCACAATATTGAACTGATCACATTCAATAACCGGATATACTTATATGGGGGGTTTGTATTTTTTTTCAACTAATAAATAATATTTTTTTAGGAGTTGACATAATTAGTTGAGATATTATATAATAACCATAGAAATACAGAAAGGAGGTTCAACATGGAATATTCAATACCTAGTTGGGTCGAAATTTTACTTATAAACGTTGATGAGGAAGGAAGTGAAGATGATTAGTATTATCTTTGGATGCATTGTAGCCATTCTAATTGTTAATCATTTAGGGTGGATATAATGACAGACGTATCACGATACAAATCAGTAGCTATTAAGAAAGATAGTTATAAGAAACTAAAAGGCATGGCAGATCAAGATTATAGATCAGTGGCAGGCTTTATAGAATATTTAATAGACAAAGAACTCGAGGAGAGAAGAAATGCCAAATAAGAAAGAGCCAGAAAATATTACAGTCCCTGGCGTTATATTACAGGATTGTATAATTACATTAGTAGGTGATTCACCTTTAATTTGTAACAAGTGGTCTGAAAAGGCTAAACAAGAAATAAGAGACAAACAGATGAAGATAGCTAAGGCTGCGGGTAGAGAAGCAAAGAACCCTGAAAAATGTTTTAAGGATTCTTTATATGCAATGCCTAATGGTAAAGCGTATGGCTTTCCGGCCATTGCTTTCAAAGCTGCTGCAGTTAATGCATGTTCTCACATTGAAGGACTAACAAAGGTAGCCGCTCGTGGTTCCTTTCATATTCCTTGTGACTTAATTGAGATCAAAGGTAAGCCTGTGATGAGAGAAGACATGGTACGTGTAGGTATGGGTGCTGCTGATCTTCGATATAGAGGCGAGTTTACTAAATGGGAAGCAGATGTTCCTGTAAGGTATAATGCCAATGCCTGGTCAATTGAACAATTGATTAATGTATTTAATGTTGCTGGTTTTGCATCAGGAGTTGGTGAATGGAGACCACAAAAGAATGGTAACTTTGGAATGTTTAAAGTAACTAACGTGACTAAGATCGAAAGAAAAAGCGGTGTTAAAGTTGCGTAAGAGAAAAATAATCCAGGAATATCAATTCCGAAATGGTACACGTTATTCAGTGGACCCTCAGGTTGTTGGAGAACATCTTGAGGAGATCACTAATAAGCACGGGGGACTCAACCCACACCTTGTGGTGAGAGAGGCAGAAAGAAAGAACTCACCTCTTCACGATTGCTTTACGTGGGATGATACTGCAGCTGCGGGGAAGTATCGATTGCAAGAAGCAAGGATGTTAATTGGTTCTGTCATGGTCGTCACGCAGCAGATAGACGAACCAATTCGTGCTTTTCATAGTGTTAAGGTAAATACGGAATCTTCAGAAGACGACGCTGAAACCCGTGCTTACGTTTCACTGGATGTTGCGTTGAGCGATGAAGAATATCGAAGACAGCTTCTTCAACAAGCTGCCCGAGAACTAAACACTTGGAGAAAAAAGTATGGTGAATTACAAGAGCTATACAAATTTTTCTCCGAGGCTCAACGTATCATTGAAAGATATTCTGCATAATGTAGAATGACAAGTAGCGTGTTAGAATTAACTCTAACAACAATTTAATGAAAGGTAGTTGTATATCTTTTGCGAATTGTCATTAGATCTAGTGTCTCTTGCAAAATTTACTGGACTAACACGCTACTAATTTAGAAAGGAAAGAATGATGAACTATAGGTTTGATCACATTATTGATTTATTATTAACGAAACATGGTTGGATAAGAGTACCTCTCTACATTCCAGAAGAGGAGTTAAATGGTCAGTAAAATCGGTTGGGAAGAAGAAGAAAGAATGGATACTTATAGAAAATTGTATGAGAAGGTAGAGGATGCAGTGATTGCTTTAAATAAAGCGAAAGATCTAAAAGCTTTTCTTTATCTTGATATCATGCAACAACAACATTTTAAAAACACGATAGATGATTTAGAAAGTTTTCTATCAGTTATAGAGGACGGATCGTCTATCGAATAGGCAGGCCAGGTATGTCCAGGTTTGGTATGATCCGGACGGGCTAGGAACGGTGAGGCAGGCGTGGTAAGTTAGGTTCAGGACAGGTAGGATTTGGAATGTTGTGGATTGGTGAGGCAGGATAGGTAAGGCGAGCATTGGTCAGGATCGGTTTGATTGCGGCAGGCCAGGTGGGGCGGGGATAGGTGCGGATAGGACAGGTTAGTTGTGGAACGGCAGGCAAGGTCAGGTTTTGCGGGGTAAGGTGCGTTGTGGACCGGTGTGGTGAGGCAGGCGTGTTGGGGTAACTTACGGTAGGTTTAGGAAGGGTATGGCAGGCGTGGTGAGGCCGGGTACGCTCTGGTGGTAGCAAGGTGTGTTGAGGCAGGTGAGGTGAGGTTGGTTGCGTTTTGTTATGGCGAGTTTAGGCAGGCGGGGTGAGGTGCGTTCAGGTGAGGAGTGGTATAGGTATGGCCGGAAAGGAGAAGAACATGTTCAAAATGCTCATGACCGGTAGCCAGGCAATGAAGATTGTCAAGGACTACGTAACAAAAGATATTGCTCACAGTAATGTAACTGAGGCAGTTCTTGCGTTAGAGAACTATATAAAAAGTTTGGAAAAAAGTGTGAAGTGAGATATTCTGGAGACGGATTATCAATCCCACCCAATCCAAAGGGCCGACACCTGGTCTGTAGCTTCGTAAAACAGGCATGTGGTGTGACTGATGGAGAGACATCAATAGGAGCTAAGAAATGAAACATAAGAATAAAACGATTCAAGAATTTTTGAATTTAAGTGAGACAGGGGTTAAGGAAGTTGCTAAAGACGAAAAAGAGGCAATGAAATTAAGAAATGTTATAGAAATAGCATTAAGGCGTAACGCTCCAGATTGGCTGAAAGAGTTAATCGAGGAAGACGACACACGGATCACGAAACACTAAAAAGTCAATATCAAAGATTGTTTGCGGTTGGGATAAGATTTTTATATATTGGACTTTCGTCACTAAAAAAGGAGGTCCAAATGGAAAACATAGAAGAGAAATATCAAGAAGCGCTTCAGGCGATAGCTTACCTGCACAATGAATTACTGTCTGTAAAGCATTGTCAGTGCGATGATGAATCAGAAGAAGCGGAAGAGGATAACGGGGCCTAATATAGGCCTTCGTGTCCCTGCTCAAAGTATTTAGCTTCTTTGTGCCTTTTCCAGAAATCTTTTCCATTCGCTACGATAATGTTCCACTCCCGATGATTAAAACGTTCTGTTGAACCATCTTTGTATTCCACTTCGTAGATCATTTCATGACCTCCAGCGTCCGTCTTCTGTTCAAACACCTTAAGGTTATTAATTATATCTCTTAGCCTCATGGTATTTTAAATACTTTACTTCTTTTACCATACCTTTGGGAATAATTGCAACCCTTCCTCCTTCTTGTCCTCCGTCATCGCACCAGTCCGCCATTAACGACATTTCTTCATCATCGTCCTTGACAAGCCAGCCAACGGAAAAACATCCGGCTGCAGTCTTCTTAATGATATCTTTATATTCAACCCAACCTGAAAAAGGCTCAGTTGCATCTTTCCATCGGACTATAACAATTGGCGTAGTCTTCAGGTTAAATTTCATGGTTGGGTGTGTAAGATATTTTGCCCAGGCACTAATTTCGAACATTTCGTGAGCTCCGTTCCTTTTGATACACTAAACCATTGTTCGTGTCCTGTGATGTAATCTATGGAACTTGCATCAACGCATTTTGATTTACCGAACGTATCTCTTACGGCTTGTTGTACAGATGCCAGGGACATATCATCACCGACCATGGTCCCGCCATCTTTAAGCTTGGGCCACCAGTGTAGTATGTCTTCCATAACAGGTTCGTATTCATGTGCTCCGTCGATAATGATTCCTTGAAAATGTTTTTCTGGAAATCTAGCTAATGTATTTGCATCGTCTGATCTTGATTTTAACGGTGTAAGAACACCTTTTGATATAAACTCTTTACAGTTGTCTTGAAACTTTTCAAAGAAGCCACCTTTAATATCTAAGCCAGCATGTTCAGAGCTCCCTTCGAAAGTATCTAATGCGTAGAGGTGAATTTTTTTTCCTGAGTTAATAATATTTGTTGCCAGGTACGATGTTGATCGGCCCATGAAACTTCCTATTTCTAAAATTTCATCTCCGTCTTCACAATGATCTAAAAGTTGATCGTATGCTTCGTGCATATTAAACCAACCAGGTATCTTAAAATAAGTATGCTTCATTTTATTCTTTCCTTTATAAATTCTAATATTCGTCTGATACTAATGCCAAAACCAATTAAGGTCAAAGACACTTGTTCTTTTGTTTCTTCGTCTGTTATGGTGACTGTTATATCTCTATATTTCATTTCTGTAGATCTGTGGGACAGGATAGGAATATATTGCGGAGACAACATAAATTCAAAGTAGGAGGAACGAGTCCCACAAATCATGTATGTACTATAGCTTAAAAATTGATAAATTTATACAATGAAATACTTCTTGATAATATGGTTATGTATTAATGATCCAAGTATGGAATTGAAAAATACTTGTCAACAATTGATCATGGACCAGGAACCAATGAATTCATTATTAGAATGTAGAACAAGAGCCAATTATTTGTGGAAAGATTTGCAAAGTTCCGGTGATATTTACATGTCATACTTTTGTGCTTTAAAGGTGTAACGTTGTGCATATAGTATTAAAAATATAAATACAAAAATAAAAAAAGAAATTTGCTCAAATGTTACGTAACACTATATATATATTACTATTATCATTATATATCAGGGATAGTAGGGTGTTACGTGGGTGTAACGTGGAGTCCTAACGTAACGTTACGTTGGGATTAATTGGGTATTGAAATTGGGATTAATTGCCCTAAAGTGTATCGTGATGACAGAATCTCACGTTACAGACGTTACAACGACGTTACAGGAAAGATTTGAACATTTCCCTGGTTTAACTCCCAAGCAAGCAAAATTCGCACAGCTTATAGTTTTGTATGAAGGAAGAAAAACTGCCACAAAAATAGCAGAAGAATGTGGCTTCTCTTCTAAGACCGCAAGACAACAAGCAAGTAATATGCAAAACCCAAAAATGTTTCCAAAGGTTGTTGATGCAATAAATCATTATCGTGTTCAGTTTTATCGTAAGTATGAAACAAGCTATGATAAACATTTAAAAAGAATGTATGAGCTATCTTCAAAAGCAGAAGAAGCAGGTAACTGGAATGCTGCTGTGGCAGCAGAAAAAAACAGAGGTCAAGTTGCTGGGCTCTACATTGATAAAAAAGAAATTAAATATGGAACGATTGATAGTATGAGCATGGATGAAGTAGATGCTAAAATTAAAGAGCTAGAAGGTAGACTGTCTGGTGACTCTGCTAAAAAGGTGATAGATGTCGATAACGAACGACAATCATCTGAAGGGTAATTGGGCTCACCAAAGAGCAATCCTTTGGTTATTAGAAAAAAGATACTACGTATTCAGTAATGTTTTTGGAACAGGACCGATTGATATTATTGCTGTTAACGATTTGGGTAATATTGAATTATTTGACGTGAAGCTAGCAGGATTTAGAAGTAATAAAGATACACTTGGTTCAAAGCAAATGATAAATAGAACTCTAAGTCCAGAACAAAAAGAACTTGGAGTAAAATTATTGTACGTGTTTGATAATGGTGACTGCCGTGTTCAGATTGATAGAGCTGCTTGGTTAAAAAAACAACACGAAGGAAGAGATAAGAAAGGTAGATTTACATCAGATGGCAGTAAAGCAAGAGGGTAGGTTTGCAAACAATTTACGATCAAACTGTAAGAAAATACACTTCTTGAAAATAGACTCTTGGTCTACTCCTGGAATGCCTGATTTATATGGATTATATCACCACGAAGAGAGTGGACTGCCAGGCACTTTTTGGGCAGAACTCAAGTGTACAAAAATTAACAAGTTAGGACTGAGTCCACAGCAGATTGCTATAAATCTCAAGCTATCAGAGTACAACATACCCAATTACGTACTTGCGAGAAGCCTCTCTCGAAGAGCCCTTAAGATATTTCCAGGGTGCCTGGTTCATGATGCAGCCACCGATGGCTTTAAATCCATGAGCCATGTTGCGTGTTTCGAAGACCCATTGCCTTGGCCCGAAATTCAAAAATCCCTGATGACGGACCCCACGAAAATTTAGCCCTATAATATAAACGAGCATCCCGGGCCGCAGCTCCTGGCAGGAGAAATCCCCAGTAAATCCCTTAAGGTTCAACCCCACGTTCCATCGGTTCTATAATATAAAAGAAGTTCCCCGGCGCGCTCCTGAGTTGCGAAAGGTCAAGCACAAAAATCCCCTTGTTTCCTAATGATTTGTTGACCATCCAGTGCATCCTGGATCCCTGAGCTGCGGGCCAGGCAGGAGAAATCCCTGATCTTCGACCCCAGTGCAACGAAGCCCTATAATATAACCCTGAGCTGCGGGCCCGGGACGCTGACTGGACAGCAGGAAAAAAATTTTTAAAAAGCTCTTGACATCCTAACAATTAGCAACTATATGTATAATTAGAAAGGTAGAATAAACATGTCAAAATTTTATGGAACTATCAACGAATCCGCAAGGAGAACAGTGCCGACGGCCAGAGGCCACCACAGCATCGGAACAACTGCAGCCAGTTGGGAAGGGTGCATCAAGGTTCGCCTATGGGAGGATCACACAACAGGAGACATATGCTTTAGGGTGGAACAAGAGCCCTGGCACGGGCACGGAGTCCGGCAGGTAATTGCCGATGGCATCGTGGGCCGTGAATGCTGATACAAGCATTTTTATTTACTTCAATTTTTTGGTTGCTTGGGGCTAGCAGGTCCCAGGCAATCACCGTTTTCATATTGTTCTGTCTATTCTGGTTAGGTAACGAGGCAGCCGATGCTGTCCGGACCATCGAAATCCCTGACCTTCGACCCCAGCCTTTAAACATCTATTAATATAAAAGATCTTCCCCGGCCGCG
>WLWG01000902.1_pt1 | contig 29112 bp, 48 predicted proteins | sample 6712871 | NCBI WGS metagenome assembly WLWG01 (sample SAMN12718693, study PRJNA515312) | sponge metagenome | isolation source: marine sponge | host: Mycale hentscheli | place: New Zealand: South Island, Marlborough, Capsize Point | collected 2003-05-01
CACCAAAAGTTACACGAGTCTGCCTCTCTTGATTGATTGGCATACTTGGGTGCTGTTCCTTTAGAAGATCAGAATTTACAGCTTCGTCTCGTTCTTTCGTTTGGTTGCGATAGTACGATTCACGCTGCTGTGCGATTTCTTCGGGGATCCTTGCCAGCACAAGGCCACCAACACCAATTACACCTTGGTATTTGCCTGATTTGTGATCCATAGTTGGGTATTCAGATTCTGGATATTCGTCAGCTCTAACTAACTCCCATCCTTCTCTTAGTCTTGCTGCTACATTTTTTGTATCATCATTACCAAGAATTTCTACTCTGATCCATCTATGTCTGTACCCTTTGGGTGCAGGCGGTGCATCTAGTGAGTTGGGTGGAGTCCAAGTTGTAGGTTTTTTAACCTTGTCTCTTGTTTGACTCGCACGAGAAGTTTTGATTTTTTCATTTTCCATATGCCTATACTCCTTCCGTGATGTTATTTACTTGTTTCGCATATTCTTCGAGTGGCACGCCTATTCTTTTAGCAATTGCTACCTGTGATGGCGAGAGTTTCACAGTCTTTTTGCGTCCTGATTTAGCCGAACGATTAGCTGAAGCTACAGTTTGAGCAGGTTTTGCTCTTTCCGTAGAAGTGTTTTCTATCTTATCAAATTTATGCGGAAATTCAACCCTTATTCTTGAATCAACTTCTTCATAATATTCGTCAGATTTAGGGTCATAACCCTCTTCTTCTACAAGCTTTTTATGTATATCAAAAGCCGTATAAGTCATTGCAGTGTCATTACCAAACCAAGTATTTTTAGATGCCCACTCTTCGGCTCTTGGATCAGCTTGTTGTTGTGGTTGTTGTTGTTGAGGAGTTACTCTAACTTCTTTTTCTTTAGCAACTTCTGCATCTTCTATTTTCATAGCATTCAATCTTGCATTTTCTACAGTTAGATTTGCTAACTGTTCTTGTGCTGCAATTTGTGCTTCCACATTTTGTGACTCAATAGCATTTTTAAGAGCTAGTTTAGCTGCTGCCATACTAGTATTAACTCTACTTTCAAATTCACTAACATAAGTTTTATCTAATTTAGATAATCTTTGTTCTGCTTGATTTTTTTGCTGAGTAACTGATTGAGCATAATTAACAGCTTCTTCTCTCTGTCTTTCTGCTTCTCTCATTTTACGAGTTAATTTAGCAATACGTTTTTGAACGCCTTCACTATATTCTTTTAACTCATCTTTTTCTTCAGGTTTTTTTTGGTCTAACTTTACCTGTTTCTCATTTTCATAAGTTTTATCTTCAGGTACTTGTTCGACTTCAATCTCTTCTTTTACTTCCTCTTGTTTGACCGCTTCTCCCTTATCATCTAAATTAATTTCAGCTCCTTCTGTTTCGCCTACATCAATTAGATCTTTTTTTTCTTCTGGCATAGTTTCTCCTATGTGGTTAAATTAAATGAAGTAGTGATTCAGGATCTTTAACAGTTCCTATCACTTCATCATCGTTTAGTATTCGCACTTCTCCACCTTCTATTGGTAATCTTGAACCCGCGTAACGAGCGAAGATAACCCAATCTCCTTTTTTACACCAAGGCTCACCAAATTTATCTTTATCCTTGTATGCTAAATCTCCCATCTTTAGAACATAACCACATGTTGTGGCTATTCTTGCTCTATCTAAAGATTCTTGAGAAAATAATATTCCACCTTTTGTTTTGTTTTTTGGTGTAAAAGGTAAAACTAAAATTCTATAACCAGATGGTTCTGGTAATTGATCTACAGTATCTTGTCCAATATTATCAGGATTTAATGCTTCAGTTTCAGGAGGTAATTCTTTTTTTTCTTCTTCGTATTTATCTTGAAGTCCAAGTTTAATTTTTGGTACTTCCTTTTCCGATGTCGATAACGTTTCCTTGCTCATCTTTTTGCTCCTTGGGTTTTAGCAGGTTAGAGATATCCTGTAATGTTAATTGTATAGCGTGTGCTTGTCCTACTAGATACTTATATTTCTCCATATTGTCAACCCCTCCAGCTAGGATTGCATCTCCGATTTGTTGTAGTCTGTCTTGTAAAGATTTTTGTATCTTAACTATTAATTGAATGTCGTCCATTACTCTTCTCCTTGTTGTTCTCGAAAATCTTCTAACACTTCAAGTTTTTCTTGAGCTGCTGCAATTTTTTCGAATTGTTTATCTACTTCATCAATGTGTTGTGGATGTTCTCCAATACCTACTGAATTTTCTAAATATATTTTAACAGTTGCATCTGCTTCTGAAATTTGAGCTTCGTATCTAGCTTCTAATGCGTCTAGTATTGCTTTTTTCATTAACATTTCCACCTACGTCTAGCTTGTCTTATTCTAGAGTTAGGATCGTTTCTTGTTTTAGCTGATGAATTTCTTAATTGTCCAGCTGATCTAGCACAATACGATTTACGTCTTTTAGATGCTTTAGATCCAGCTTTTACTTTACCGGTTACTGCTGTTTTTAATTTACTACCAGGATTAGCTGCTCTATATGCTCTAACACCTTTAGATGTCATTCCTGCACCAGATTTTGTAGATCTATAATTTGCTCCAGCTCCTTTTGTAGTTCTTCTAATTGTTCCACCAGATTTAAAACCTGGTGCATCAATCATTTTACCATAATATTTTTTAGAACTTGAATTACTTAAACTAACAGGACCAGAAGATCCTTGAGCTTCTTTTTTTATATAACTTCCAGTATATTTAGCATCTGGCATTCTCATATTTATACAATGTGAGTTTTACCACAAAGTAAACAAACTTTAATGGGTTGAGGAATTTTTACAAATTCTGTTGGACATTCACATCTTTTGCCAAATATTCTATCTATAATTCTTTTAAATAGTTTTTTCATTATTTTTTTCTTAATTTACCTAATGTTATAGCAAGTCTAGCTCGTTGACCCATCTTACCTTTTTTCTTAGCAGCAGATGCTAATTTTTTTGCAGGAATCTTTTCGCCTTTTTTAACGCCTAAAGATTTTCTCAACGCCCCTGGTTTCTTAATAGCTTTTTGTATAAATTTTTTATCAGCCATTATGAGTTTTTTCCGTAAGCTCTGCCTTTTCCTCTTTTTGCCATTCCACAACCTCTAACTTTACCACCTTTTTTGTAGCCTCTATTTAATTCAGATACTACTCTATCTTTTTCAGCTCTTCTATTTTTGTTCATCTTTTCAGAATCAATTCTACCCATTTCTTCTAAAAGATTCATTCTTCCTGTGTTCATAAATTACCTATTTATTTTTCCAGATTTTTTAGCTTTAGAACCAAATTTTCCGTAAGACTCATCTCTTGAATCTTTAAGTTGTTTAGCAGTTCTTTTTTTTCTTACTCTCATAGCGATAGATTCATCTTTTCTATCTTTGTATCCCTGTTTTTTCTTTTTAACAGATCCACCTTTTTTCATACCAGAACTTCCATATGGAAATCTTACTGGTGATCTTACTCCGTTTTGTCTCATTTTTTTGCTCCGTGTTGTTTAAATATTTGTGTACCCTTTATACCATAAATGCTCGCGACGACAAGGATCCACAAATTTGTAAACCATGAAGGGAGTGCCGAAAAGTGTTCAAAGAACACATTTACTTTCTCCATAGCTGATGGATCGTCACTTACAACTGCCCAGGCCAAAATTGCTATGGGCGCCGAGAGAATTATCAAAACTGCCTCGTCCTTCCAGTCCGATTGTCTGGCTTCTAAAAGTTTTCCTTGGTAAGCTTCCTTACCTTCGGCCATACGTGATGCATGCATCAACTGTGCATCTGACATAGCTATTTTCGTCTTCTGCTTGTTAGCATAAATTTTACTTCCAGCAGAAACGGCTAATTTAATTGCCGATAACCACATGTTAGTACCAAGTAGCTTTTACAGGTTTTTTATCAGCTCTTAAAGCTTTAGTTCCTTTTACAGTAACTACTTCTGCTTTAGTGCCGCTCGTCATAGGAATAGTAACTCCGCCTGTTGCATAACCATCAGCTCCAGCTCCTAGTTCTTTTACAACTTTAGGGTCTTTATTCATAAAACCTGAACCTTTAGTCCAATCTTTGCTCATAATGTTTCTCCTTGTTAATATTATAGTTAATTTTTCTTAAAATTTCTACCGAAATCGTGTCTTTTACTTTGATCTGACATTTGTTGTTTAGCAATTGACACTCCTGCACGTAATCCAGCTAATTCTTCGTTTTGTTCTAGCTTTTCATCGTGTTGTTGGTCGTTCATCATAGCTCTCATAGTGTCTAAATCAAGTCTAGCTTCATTATTTGAATTTCTGTCTTGATCAGCTCTAGCTTTTAAGTCTAATTCTCTAGATTTTAGTTTAAGTAGTGGATCACCACCTACTTCACTGCTAATTTTATCTTCTTCTTTAGCATAATCTATAGTCATTTCTGCAATCAACACTGCTTTTCTAGCTTCGATCGCATCTGTAATCTGTTTTATACGTTGTTGACTTTGCATAGCCATTGGATTTTGTTGCATCATCATAGGATTTTGCATCATTGGTGCTAATTGTTGTTGTATCATTTGTAATTCTTGCATTTCTTCTACAAATTCTATTTGTACTTGCTCTTGTGCCATTAAACTAATGTGTTCAAGTATGTTTTTTTGTAAACCCATCATAGCCATTGGATTATTTTGCACCATAGAGATTGACATAAAACTTAAATGAGCATCAATGTGTGCTTTGTGGTCTTGACCAGGAAAAGCTTGAAAAGGTTTACCACTAATAGACAAAATATGTTCTAAACTTGGGTCCATTGGTTGTGGTTGTTGTGGAGGTGGTAAAATTGCGTTTATATTTTTAATACCAAACGCTTCATACATAGATCTATACGCTTGATACATATTATGCATTTTAGGATTTGATTGAGCTAGTTGTAATTGTGCTTGCGCCATAGAAATTCTTTGTGTTTGAGAATAAATGTTTGGATCTGCAACAGGTAAAATATCTATCTTGTCATCAAAGTCTAAAACTTTAATATTTCTTTGTGCACCAGGAACATCGTAAGGATATTCTGGTGGTAAATAAGTTTTAAATACTTCTGCTAGTAATTTAAATTCTGATTTTAAACCAACATACAATCTTTTGTGAATTGCTGACATTACACGAGAGCCTCGCTCTAATAATGCAACAGTTGTACCAACTGCAGCTTGTTGATTCATATCTCCAACTTGTGAGTCTGCAATACTTGCAAATCTTTGAGCAGAGCTAACACAAATACCCATTAATTGTAATAAAGTTCCATCAGGACCTTTAAATGGTAATTGCATAAACTGATCTTTAATATTTCCACCTGGTACATCTACATCTCTGAACTCACCAGGTTGTAATGGCTGTGCATCGTCTCTCATTCTTACACCTCTAGTTTTAAAACCAGCAGGTAAGTTAGCTAAAGTTCCAGCATCTAATAATTGTCTTAATGCAACAGTAGCTGTACGTGATAAACCACCAATCATATGAATTAAACCTAAACCATAAAAACCCATACCTGGTAAAAATTTAAAATGTACAAAATAATCTTTTTTCTTTTTTAATTGATCTTCTGCTTCAAAGTTTCTTCTAATAGATAAAATTTTTCCATTAGCTTCATCCATAGTAATGATGTAAGGCAGTTTAATTCCAGTGGGCTCACCATCTTCAGGATTCACATCTTCGTATCCTTCCAAATCTACGTTGACATGCATTTCTAAAATTGTGTACATGTCTTCACTACCATTTTGAGTAATGCCTTCTAATTCTAATTCTTTTTGTTTTAATTGATTTTCTGTAACCGGCGGTTCTCCCAAATCAATGTCTTTGTAAAAGCCATTGATTTGTTGTTTACGTAAATCATTTTGAGAAATACGTATAACATGGATTACAGCTTCCGCATCTTCTAATGAGGTAGCAGAGTACGGCACCACTAAATCGTCAGCGGGTATAAATTTAGAAACAGCTCTACCTAAAAGATCATCATAGTAAACTTTCTTAAAGGTAGAACCACTTAGGGGTAGATAGAAAAGCATTTGATCAAACTCTGGTTCATACTCTTTCATCTGATCCATAATTTGATAATTCATAAAATCTTTAACACGTTTAGATTGCTCTTCTTTAGGAACATTAATATCTCCTAAAATTTGAGTTCTAACCGGACCTTCTGCAGGTAATAATTCTTTGTAAGCTTGTGCTTGAAATTGTGTTACAGCTTCTGCAAGCACTGGGTGAGTAACTGAACTTGCACCTCTAAATGGTTCTGTTCTAGTTATATATTTAAATCCAAGTAGACTTAATCCTTCTTTATAACTTTCTTCCCAATCTTGTCTTGATTGTTTATAATCTTTATACTTGTCCATTAGTTCTGAACCTAATGAATCTAAATCTTGATCATCTATAAATTCTGCTAAGTTAGCATTGTGGTCTTGACCCCCTTCAGGATCTGTTTCATTTGGATCAAAGTTAATAGTTGCACTACCATCTTCTTCCATTTCAATTTCTGTTTTTCCATCCATTGATGTATCAGTAACAGCTTCAGTAGCATCTACTGTTTCTTCCTCGGGAAGATCTATTTCAATTGGATTATTTGGTAAACTTTTGTCTATTTCAGCCATGAGCTATTCTATCCTCTATTCTTGATTGATTCAACACCTGAAAAGTGTGTATCAGTTGTTTTATTAAAAGTCAATGTTGGTGTCATCCATCAACATGTCGTTATATATTCCTCTATCATAATCACTCATTTGATTCATTTTCTCAATCTCGTTTTGTGCAAATTCATAATAGTCTTTACCCAATCCAGCCGCTGTCATTGCTGCGCCGATAGGAGTTCCCATTCTTAACAACTTACCTGCACCAATTCCCATCATTCCTAATCCAGCCATAGGATCTGCTAATGCTTCTGGTAAACTTTCACCTTGATCCATATTTTCTTTTACTGTCATAGCAGTTGTAGCTATTCCTGCAGGTGCTGCTAAAGTTTTAATTAAACCTTTTAATAATGCACTGCCGGGTTTTGTCATACCTGCTGCACCCACAGCTGCTCCTACACTTAAAGGTTCGGGATTATCTGCTGCCCATTCTAAAAGATTTGATTGAGAAGCAACATCATCACTTCCTGTTTTTACAATTGAACCAATAGTTGGATTATAAGTTATAGCGGCTTCTGCTTCATTGCCAGTTGCCATCATACCACCTATTATCGCAGCGGGGATTGCGGTCTTTGCTTTGCCAAAATTTTTAAACATATTAAGCATTTTAGATTTTTCGGGAGTTGGAAGTTGATTGGCTGGAATTAATTTTAACTTAACTCCCTCTGCATCTATTTTTTGTTTTCCTAATTTAACTAACTCATCTGCTCTTTGTTTTGTAACTTTAGAAAGATCTTCATCTGATGCAACTAATCCTCTTTTAGGATCAAAACCTGTATCTTTTAATTTTGTTACAGTTCCATCTTGATTTATATCTAATAATTCAAAGTTTACTAATCCTTGTCCTTTTGTTCCTTTTAACTGACCTCTTAATCCTTTCATTGTATCGTTAAACTCTTCTACAAGATTTGTTTTTTGACCAATAGAGATATTAGGATTTTTTAATTTTTGTTTGATTGTAGCTAATTTTTCATTACGTATTCTTTCAGTCATTTCTACTTCCGGAGATACATTTACATCTTTTGGAATAAAACCAAATCTACTTAAAGTTTGTGTACTAAACTTTGGTTGACCATGTTGTATTTGTATATCTTGAGAAGCAGTTCCTGGAAATACTTTTGATTTATATTTTCTTAGTTTTTCATAAACACCATAAGGATCTTTTTCTCTATACATTGCATCTTTTAATCTTCTTAACTTTCGAAATTGTTCTGGTGTTTTAAATTGTTTAGCTTTATTTTTATAAACATTACTAGTTACTACATCATCAATCTCATTAGCAATTGCTTGTAAATTTTCTTTTGTTGCAGGTCTAGCTTTAATTTTAAAATCATTTGCAATTGGTCCAGAAAGTGTAACTCTAAACATTTTACTACCAGCTTTTGTAGTTTCTACTCCTGGAGATATGTGCGTAAATTTTAAATCTTTAAATTGTTTTACAAGATCATTATTAACTTGTGTAATTCCTGTAGGTTTTTTACCACCTAGTTTTGCTGCTTCTAATTTAGTTAAAGGTTTTGCATATTCTATGCCTTCTGTTAAATAAGATTTAATTGTTGCAGCAGCACGATTTGTTCCTTTTACAATTTCGTTTTGTGTTGGAATTCTATTATTTTGATTTTTAAATTTTTCTACAAATTCTTTTAATTGTATTTCTATAGCATTAGCCACTTTTATCTACCTTATCGATTTGAAGTCTACATCAACTTTGTTGTAGTCTACCATTAGATAACCGCTGTCATGTTTAACAGAAGCCCATGGTACTTCGTGAGCCATTACTCCTTGATAAACTGTAGGATCGTTTAGATATGTAAAGTTGTAGATGTTAATATCAGATTTAGATTTTCCAACTAACTCGATGTTATCTTTTAATCTTATATCACTAAAACCTAAACCACCAAAACCTCCACCTGGTTGAGAACTATTTTTTCCAGAGCTTTTAGAGCCTCCACCACCCCTGTCTGCTCCTCCTCCTCTAGAACTTTGAGATCTTCCAGAGCTTTTACTACTTGATTTAGTACTTCCTGTATTTCCTCTTCTGCCTTCTCTATTATCAGCAGCTGCATCTTTACTTATAGTTGAAGTGTGTGTTCCATATTGATTTGATCTACCTGAGTAGTCATAAGCTCTACCTTCACTAGCTGCTTTTTTAGCGGCAGCTGTAGCGTCTCTTTTTGCAATATCATCTTTTCGTTTTTTCTCTGCTGCATCTATTCTAGCTTGTATTTCTCTAGTTTCTTTTCTATTTTGTGCTATAGCAGCTTGTTTTTCAATTTCTTTTTGTACTTGTTTGTTTTTAAAATAATCAATACCTGAAGTAATAGCTTTTGTACCTAAGAACGAAGGTATATTAGCAAATCCTAAAGTTTGAAGTGCTTTGTTAATTGAAAAGTTTGTACCCATTGTTTTTAAATCTGAAAGATCAAAGTTTGCAGCCTTGTCAAGTAAACCTTCTAGTATTCCTGCTGCAGCTTTTTTTTCTGTAAAAGAAGGAGAGTACTTACCGTCAAATGGATCTTCTACATCTGGATCTTGAGCAAGTCCAATACTTGGAGGTGCATTTAATATTCCTGATAGATTTGTTAAAGCTGGTGCGGTAGTAATTTTAAAGTCACCTATGTTACTTGGTTTAGAAAGATCTTCAATTGATATTGATTCATCTACAGTTGTAGATGGACCAGCAATGTCTCTCATGTTTGGTTTATCTATTGTTGTAATACCACCTGTTGGTGTTGAAGTTATTTGACCTCTGTTTCTGTCTGTAATTCCTCCAACTAATCCCATCTCTTCAGAAACAACTCTAGAATCATTTGTAGGATTTCCTCTATCTATAAAATCTTCATTGTCTTCCATTCCTCTATTTCTATCTGGTATCTCAAGTCCTGGTGTTGTTTTAGAAATTGTTTCATCTAACATTAAACTGCCTTTATCATCGTCTGCAGCTTTAATACCCATATCAATTAATGTATCTCTATTTTTTTTATTTTTTATATCAAAGATTGATTTAGGCCCATCGCCTTCGCCTTCGCCACTTCCTCCTCCTGAAGGTGGTGTAGTTGGTGGTGTAGTTGGTGGTGTAGTTGGTGGTGTTGTAGCATTTGGATCATATAAACCTAATCCCGATAATCGATCCGCGATCTCTTGGTCAGTATAACCATACGCGTTCATAGAATTATAAATTGCTAATGACTCTCCTGTTAAAGGTGAACCGCCCATAAATAATCCTTGTCTTTTAGGTATCATCATAGATCCAATCCCGCCGCCGTTCGCGTACCCCATAGCTTCTGAATCTGGTGGTACATATTGATCGTGATACTGATGATAAGTTTTATCGCCGTAAGCCATTCCACCTTGTGCAAAATCCATAGGTATTTCTGAATCCATTTCTTCTTTTTCTTTTTCTAATTCTTTTTCTGCCATATATCTTCTAAGCAATGTAATAGGGCTTAAAGTAAAACCTTCTGATAATCCAAATAAGTTTTCTGTGAGTGGAGTGTCTCTTTCAAAAATATCTTGTATAGTAAGAACTTCTTCTCCTTCACCTGCATAACCTCCAGGTGCATTTACTAAACCACGTTGAGGTTGCATCATAGAACCTATACCACCACCATTTGCTAATTTTTGTATGGCAACCATTAGGCCACCGTCTTTGTAACCTTTGGACATAGCTTCTTTTACAGCTTCACCAAACTCATAGCCTTCTTCATCCATAAGTCTTGTGACTTCTTTTGAAATGTCTGATTGTTTGTAATCTTCGTCCATTAATAATAAGTCCTGTTGTGTGGTATTGAAACTTCGTCTCGCTCATCTTCTGGATGGCCAACGAATCCTCCTTGTCGGAATCTCATTACCGCTTGTGTCATACTATCCACCAAATCATCATGATCTCCATAAGGAAATGATGCACACTCTTCAATCACCTCTTCTGCGAACTTTTCGTCCGGCGCCCAAATTTGGCCACTCTCAAAGAGAGGGGACACAGCGTTAACTCTAGCATGTTTATCGTTACCTTTGCTAGGAGTGTAATTTATAACAGGTATACCCATTTTTCGCAACTCATATGTTAGTGGTAATCCTGAAGCTTTAGCCTCCACGATCACCGATTCTGGTTTCCAATAATCATACTGTTCTTTAGCTAGTTTACGTAGTTCTGGAAACTCTAGTCTATCCTTAATCGCATCGAGTAAAATTAAGTTCGGAGCGGCGTCATCGGATTCATGAAATACACCCCAAGTAGTAATTGCAGAATAGTCGGCAGTTTCTTTTTTTAAAAATGCAGTATCATAAGATTGTATGACATGTTCTAATCTTGGAATATAATCACGGTCCCATTTCCGCCACCATTCTCTCTTAATCAACGATCCTTCTTCAGAGGTTGGATTTTGCATCCACTGTGCATTCCATTTACCAATACTAAGTGAAGCTTTAACAGATTCTAATTCAGGAAGTTTCCAATACTCAGGCCATACAGGTTTATTACTTGGAAGTATTGCAGGAAACTCAATTATCTCCCACTGATCTGATTTTAATTCTTTTTGAGATTTTAATAACATACCTGTCAAATCTTTCATATTCCATCTAGTCATAACCACAACGATTGCTCCACCAGGTTGAAGACGTTGACGAGGACCTGATGTATACCACTCGTAAGCTCTTTCCATTGCAGTCATATTAAGTGCGTCTTGCTCAGAGTGTGGATCATCAATTATAAGTAAGTCCGCTCCACGACCCGTTATCGCAGATCCAACACCGGCTGCATAATATTCGCCGCCTTGTTCGGTTTCCCATTTACCAGCTGCTTGACTATCCTCTCTAAGTCTTGTTTGGAACACTTGTTTATATTCTTGACTATCCATTAAAGTTTTAGCTTTACGACCAAAGCGGATCGCGAGTTCTGTTGTGTGGGTCGTTTGGATTATTTTTAAATTAGGTCTACGTCCTACCATCCAAGAGGGTAAGAGGTAAGACGCAAACTCTGACTTAGTATGCCTTGGTGGCATATTTATAATTAGTCTTTTTATTTTACCTTTTGCAATGTCGTTAAACTTGTCAGCAATTTCTTTGTGGTGTTTACCTTCTATAAATTCTGGCCATACATGTTTAACAAAACTCAAGAAGTCATCGTGGACTTTTGATTTAGTTTTCTTTTCAGAAAGCTTTAATGCAAGCTTTAAAAATTGTTTTTTAACATCAGGAGGTAATCTGTTTAATCTATCTTCATCCATAAAAATTTTTTGTAAAATTTTTTTATAATATTTTTTGACACCTTTTTATTCTCATTTTGGTTTTATACCATGTCTATGTCTAAATCCAACCTTATATACTAAATTATTTTGTGACTCCTAGCAAAAAGGGGTGGTGGGGGGTTTGTTTTTATAGTTACATGCAAATCGATAGGGACCCCTCGAGGCGGGGCGGGTGGGCCCGTTAGGTTACAAGTTGTATAAGTTATTGGGGTGGGCCCGCCCGCGAACAGGAATATCTGCGAGCTATGTAGTTATTGCATAGGGTATGGGACTATCCCATACCCCTAGATATTGTGTCAAGTATTAATCTAACAAAGTATAATACTCATCAGTAAAGTTCTTTTGAAACCAAGTGATACCCTTTTGCATAAGTGTATAATCCTCGGTTCGTTCTGCGCCAATGATTGTATCATAGATAGCTACTGCAAACGCAGGCAACTGACATGATTGAGTAAAACTCTCATCACTAAAACGATTGTGTATTGTCATCATCTTAGTCGGTTCCTTACCCATAAAGCATTGGTCAAATGGTTTAGGTATTGTGTATTGTTTGTTATTGTATGTTATGTTCATTCTCACTCCTTTATTGTTATGGGATAATATAACATTACTCCCTTACATTGTCAACCCTTTTAATTGTATTCCATTTATAGTCTGGGTTGTATTCACTTGTTTCAACTACTTTCTCATAACCTCCACTTTCTCGCCTATGTGTAATAAATGGTATGGGTATTCTCATCTCAATAGCTAACATATTCTCATCTAACCACTCACTCTCACAACGAGTACTGCAAAAATATTTAGCTCTCTTGCACCAATTACTATCTGAGTCTATTGTATGTAGTGCATATCTACCACGAACAACCCCACGAGATTTTAAAAATCTATCTTGTGTGGTTTTAGTATGACAATTAGGGCCTTGGCAAAAATGTTTGTTTGGCATTAATTAACACCCCCTGTTATCCATATCTGACCTGTTGCACATCTATAATTATCTGCGTCTAAATCATAGTAAGTCATGTATCTTAACTTGTTTGATATCTTATCTCGGACAACCTTACACTTATGATCCCATTTTGCTTTACGAGTTATCTGTCTTGTAGTCTTGCCGTCTTTTAGTTTTTTTCTCTCAACTCCATTGTGTGTAAATGGTCGGTAAGTGATTATAAACTTACTGCCAATGTTTAGTGTATCTTCTATCTTCATTCTCACTCCTTTGTTTATATATGGGATTATATAACATATAATCCCATATGTCAAACTTTAATTTAAACTTTCTTCATATTGTTTTCTTGCCAATATTTTCGCCTCTCTTGTGTTAGCTGATTGTTTGTTCTTCATACCCTTAATCATACTAGCCAAATTACTTGGGTTGTATATTGTCAAGCCTGTTGAGTTAGTTCTAATTAATTCAGCCTCATCAACTTGTATTCCAAGTTCAGTAGCAAGTTCAATACCCTCACTCAAATAACGATATGCTTTCAAGCCAATCTTTAATTGGTCACATTGTTTTTGAATTGTATCAATCCATGTTTGGTGTTTAGATACAACATTAGCTTTTGCAACTCGCCATTGTTCAAATTGAGTGTACTCATCTTTAGTACATGCGATTGCTCTTGAACGACAGTATGAAGTTCCAATGACATCAAGATAATATGGGTCATCAAAAATTTTTGACATACCAATATGATTATCACTACTTCCATAACTACTATTTGTATGTCCTAGTGCTTTCATACATTCTTCAACGTGCTTTGTTTTGTGTGGATTATCTTTGTTTTCATTTTGTTGTGCGTAGATATCTGGGTTGCAATCCATAGCTTTTAAATCTTCTCGGTAGTATGCAACTGCAAACTTTTTGCCCTCATCACTTGAATACTCACTACCATTTAGATTGCCAAACAAACCAAAATCAAAATGTGATTTAGTTTCTTTTGTTTCGCCCTCATCATCTTTGTCCTCACTATGAGCAAAGTAAAAGCATTTATCTTTTGCAACAACATCACATGGACTTCCATATTTCTTTTTGAAAGTTCTTAATACTGCAACATCTTCTGGTGGATATGCTCTCTCAACAACTGCTTTTGCAAGTGTACTCGCATAAGATTGTTCAGTATTAAAAATTTCTCTTGAACGAAGAAATGCCTCTTTCTCTTGCGTGTCCTCATTCTCAAAGACATTTTTTATTTTATTAAATAACTTATTTCTAAGTTCAGTATTCATTCTTATTTTACTCATTCTCAACTCCTATTAGTTTGTTATACATATGGGAATTTATACTACAATAGTCAATACTTGTCAAATCTTTTATTTATTTATTTTTTTTCTTTTGGGGTGGGCCCGCCCGAGAACAGGAATATGGTAGGTATTACCACCATCCCCAGCCACCGTCCAAGGGTATCAGATAATCCCAGAACTGTCAAGAAGTTTATTTGCATTTAGTTAAAATAAATATCTTTACATTTATATTGATATGGGATATTCTAATAGTATATATAACCAATAGGAGAAAACAAACATGATGTACTTAATAATAAAAGAAAAAATCTATGACGGGATTGAGAATAGCTATTTTGTAGTTAATCAAACAACCGACATAAACAAAGCTAATGATATGGTACAAGGATATAATTTAATTAAAACAGATGATTCAATTTTATATTCTATATCAAAATATGAACAACCTTTAGTTTTAACTGAAGAGGTAGCGTGAGTATATTAGAAACAATTATAGTTTTTGAGATTTTGTATTTTATACAATACATGATCACAACCTAATTCCCTTTTGCGCGTTACGGAATAAAAAACTCAAACGCGTTGGATATATAGTCTGTACCGGCCCTGGGAGATAACCATTGGGCCGGTGCTGATCCCTGGTCCATTTTATATGAGCCCTGTCCGGACGTTAAACAATTGTCACCGGGCTCTTCACTGGGATGGACCTGGGATCAGTCATTATTGACTGTGGAGATAACACTATAACACGAGGATACACGTAGGATCCTGTATGGTATTAAGCAACGTTACCTACCTCGCGTAGCATAGTGACTGATCATTATTTGCTGGACCATTGCATATGCTTGTCTAGTCGACTTGCAAGCATTATTGGTTACAGCCTCACTGAAAGGTGATGGTCCTGCTAATAATAAAAAAATTAAAATGCTAGAGAGCGAGCGAGCCAGCGAGCGAGCGGGTGGGCCCGCCCGTAAACAGGAATATGTAGTTGTCAAGAAAAAAAAACTATTGACTTATTTAATTATGGGATTATATAGTACTTAACAAAGGAGCGAGAAATGAAAGTAAAAGAAGCAAAACAAATCACCGGTTCACTAACAAGAACCTCAAAAATGCCTGGCCTGAGTTACAGCCTGCCAGCGTGGGAATGCAAGACGGGCGCGAAGCTTAGATTGATTCCCGGCAGCGTGTGCGCGGGCTGTTATGCCCTGAAGGGTAACTATACAAGATACCCTGCAATTAAGGCTGCGCAATATGTAAGACTTGAAGCGTTGAAGGACCAGCGCTGGATCGCTGCGATGGTGGCGCAAATCATCAGGCAAAAATATTTTAGATGGCACGACGCCGGAGATATACAGGACGCTGTGCACCTTCAAAAAATCTTTAGAGTGTGCGAGCTCACCCCTGAAACCAAGCATTGGATCCCAACGCGCGAGGCGCAATTCTTAAAAGATATAGATCCTGAAACAGTTCCAAAGAATTTAATAATTAGAATGTCTTCTCACATGGTAGACCAGGGGCCAGTTAAATTTTGGCCTTGGACGTCAACCGTGACAAGCGGGCAGGATGCATCCTGCCCGGCTCCTACTCAGGGCGGCCAGTGCAAAGATTGCCGGGCTTGCTGGGATAGATCAGTTTCAAATGTATGTTATGGCAAGCATTAAAAGAAAAATTAAAAGAGGCGATTTGTTGCCGTGGTTCCTGGAGGACCACGCGACGCTTCCGGCTTGGTATCTTAAAGATTGCAAAGAGTTTTTTGAATGGTTAAAACTTGATCACAAGCAAAGAAAGAAATTAAACTAATGAATTGGAAACACCCTACATATTACAAAGCCCTGGAGAAGCAGCGAAAAGAATTTGAAGCGAGCGAGCGAGCGCAAGCCGACAAGCGAGAGCGCGAGCGAGCCAGCAAGCGGAAGGTCACGAGCGGTTCGCGAGCAAGCAAGAAATAATATGACCCCAATCATCTTGGGCCACAGGCGGGACTTCTCGATGGTCCTCAAGCAGACCGAGGATCGAGGCTGATCCATAAAGTTTTACGGATCGAGGAGAGCCCTTCGGGCTTTGTCCAACCAATATAAAATTACGTTTTGTCATGGTAGAATGAAACAGTATTTGGTGGGGTGAAAAGTGTATTTTATTGTCGTGCACAAGCTTGAGCTCAACCATAAAAAAACCACAAGAATCGTGATATCCCAACAGATCCGGTGTACCAAATGATGACCAAGACTCTAGTCTAGTCCACTTAATATCGGGGGTATTTTTCTTTAATAACTTCCAAAGATCAGACTCTTTTTTCATCGTTCACACCGTTGTTTAGAAGCATTCTCATGTACATTGACTTGTACGTCAAGTTACGTTATAAGTCAAGTTATGGGAGTACCAGCCAAATTAACAGAACGACAAATAAAGTTTGCAGAGTTATTAGTATATAATGAAGGCAGACTTTCACCAGCTGAATGTGCCAAAGAAGCAGGCTATAAAACCCGTCCCAGACAAGCTGCATCAGAACTGCGAAATCCAAAAATATCTCCATTAGTAGTTAGATATATAGGAGAATTGAGAGCAGAAGTACAAGAAAAATATGGAATTACATTTGAAAGACATATTACGGAACTTGCAAAAATTAGAGATGACGCTAGAGCAAAAGGTGCTTGGTCAGCTGCAACTAATGCTGAAGTAGCACGTGGTAAAGCAGGTGGATTATATGTAGATCAAAAATTAATTATGACAGGTAATATAGATAATTTATCTGAACAAGAATTAGAATCTAGAATGAAAGATATTTTAAAAGATCACAAAGATATTATAGAAGGTACAGCAGTAGACATACACCCAGAAGAATCTGAGAAATCAGAAAGTATAAAAAAATTAAATTAAATCTTTTTCCGTGAAATAGTAGAGCCAGACTTAACTCCTTGAGGGTCGGGTCCTTTGATCGGAGGAATTTCTTTCCATTTAACATTAGGCATGTTCTTAACCAACGTAGGATTAAAAATCCTATCAAAGTTTTGTTTGTACTTTGCATCACTTGGTCTGGATCTTCCGTCGTATGGAAACTTCCTAGACGTCATTTTTTCTTAGCTGTTTTTGCTGCTCTCTTAAAGTTAGCTGCAGTAGGTGCACCTTTACTTCCAGGCTTTCGCATTTTCTCTTTACTGCCAGCCTTGATACGCTTGCGTTTAGCGTGAATGTTCGCATATAAACCACGTTTAGCCATGTGCTCGTCCTCCTTTTTTATAGCCCATTGCTTTCGCTACTTTAGGGGCTTTCTTTTTTAATGCTCTTAAACCTTTTCCTTTTTTACCCGCAGGTATTTTTTTCTTGTTCATATATTTATTTTCTCCATTTTAATTATACACCCTCTTGGGAATACATTTCTATCAGAGAATAATTCTTCATTCTCTTCATAACTAGCAAACGTTCTAACATTTTTTTTATCTTTGTTAAACAAATAAGCCTGCGTAATCATAACACTTGGTTTAAATTTTGTAAACTCTTCTGTTGTTGCGTGCCCGCTGTCACCCGTGATGTCCAGCCACGTTATAGAATAAAAATAATATTTTTTATTCTTAATTACAACATGTCTATACTTAGATTTCTTTCTGGATTTTGGCATACGGATTTTTTACTATAAGAGAAATATTTAGGCAAATTTTTTATTTTTAAAAACAAAAAAATCCCCGCGCGCGGAGTACATAGAATTGGCGTAAAACAGTATGTTGTGCCATGGTGTGCCACTGGAAATAGACCCTCTGGCACAGCTATTAATCAATAATAGCAACACTAATAAGTCAAAAACACCCTTTGTGCCACTGTGCCACCGACTTTTTTTTGATAGAAAAAAAAACTTATACCCCCAAGATTCTACTTATGTCTGGCACAGACCAAAAACCCGCATAAAATTGCAGTTGTCTTGTTATTGCCACAATTACTTTAGAATGGTTCTAAGTTCATATCAACCCGACTGCTTTCCGTGCACGTACTCACAGCCGAGCAAACTCCAGGTTGCTACCTTGCGGTCATCGCTAACGTACAGGGAAATGCCATCGGCAAGATTTGGACGCCCTTGAGCTTTCAGTAATTTATATATAGGATATTCTAGGATAATGTCAAGTGTTTAATGGGGCTTCCACTCTCGCTTCCACCCCTATCCCTGGGGATAACTTAACTCTGTCTAAAGGTTTTAGATCTAAACCTATTAATATTTTCACTCTTTAAAACCATTCGTGTTGGTTCTGGATGGCCAATAATATTGTTTTCTTGTATTTCAATTCTTCTTATTTCTTCTAATGCACCACTTTCTGTTTCAATGTAAATATGACAATTAGATATTGCTGTACCTTTTTTATCTTCTGTAAATTTGCCAAGGTACTGTTGCAAATCTCTTACACGCATACTCATTTAACGTTCTCCCTTTGTTTTATTTAAATGTTCATTGTATGGATCAGGTTTAGACACCTGCATACTTTGTATTGTTTTTGCATATTCTTTAACCAAAGAATACCATTTATCCGTCCAGATTTGTTTCATTCCCGGACTTGGCGCATTCTTCACTGCTCTCGCTAGATTGTCTAGTTTCATCATTTTTTCTTTTATGTTCATAATATTCACTCACCTTTCCCAACCATTTATGTTGATATTCTTTAAACTCATTACCTTCAACTACAAACTCTTGATAGTAATTATCTTTACTACACATCATAATCACACCTTTGGTTATTTCTGTTTTGTGCATATAGTTATGGGCCATAGCATAAGCTGCTAATTGAAGTTTATAATCTGTTATCCATTCTGGTTTTTTAGGTTTATTAGTTTGTTTAAAATCTATAATAGCATCTTGACCTTTGTGAATCCCAACCATATCTGTTTGCCCTGCGTATAGTCCAGGATAAAAAAGAGTACACTCAATACCATAATACTCTGAAACATTACATAGACCTTGCTCTATCACTCTAACAGCCATGTTATGTGCGTTGAGTCCTACTTGTGTTAAATCTAAATAACCTTGTTCGCCTACATATTTTTCTAATATTTTGTGCATTGCAGTTCCACGAGCTGCTGCCTCATCAACGATCCGCGTCGCGCTGGCCTCGCCAATACGATCACGCCACGCTTGCAGACTCTTAGCCTTCTCCGGATCTTGTGTAGCTGATAATATAGTCGTAACACTCGGTAGTTTTTCTTTACCGGTATCATAATGACGTTTACCATCAATCGCTTCGCGTACCGTCTTCGGGTATATAAAACAGTTATTGTGTTTCATCTTTCATTCTTTCTTTTTTAGATTGTTCAAAAGCTACTTGATAAAATTGTTTCATTCCCTCTTTACCAATACTTTTTCTTAATTTATTTAATTCTTCAGATAAAAAACTAGCACCATTTTTAGTAGGTTTAGTTATATCTGTTTTGTCTAATTTATTTTTAAAAGTAAGTTTAGTCATCCATCGGTCCATCATTTCATTATGAACATCTATAACTGCTTGACAGCCATCAGGAGTAATAGCTTTTTTATCACTATTAAATTTTACACTACAAAATACTAAATTGTCTGGGGTATAACCACGTCCAGGCCATATTTGATCTTTAGATATATTGGTAGGTGTTTTTTTTAATGAAGTTTTTCCTCTTTGAGTTCCTCTAATGTGAGTCATTTCTACTTTACTATATGGACATTTCATTCCATATTTTTTCTTTTGGTCCAACCAATGTTGCCACCAACTTTCTTTATTAAATTTAAAAGGAATAAGAATATTTTTTCCATGCCTACTACCTCTTATAGATTCTTTTCTTGCTGAAGAATATAAGTTCATAAGAAAACCATATTCAGTATTATTCCATTCGTTTTGAAGAATCCAATATTTCTCTTTATTATCTTTTTTTCTTTTTCTATTTTTTTCTAATAAAACTTCTTTGTTTTGTTGGTAATATTCAGCAGAATAAGCTAATGCTTTTTTTCTATTTTTTTGATACCAGTTTTTTTTAGTCATTATAACTTTTTAGATATTTCTTCTAACTCCATTACTTGGACATACTCATTGAGTCTATCTATTTCTTTCTCTGCTGTAAGTAACTGAGCTTTAGTCATAGTTAGATTGTCAATGAGTTCTTGCTTATCTAAAGATTCATAATGATCAATTCTTTTTTTAAGATCATCGATTGTTCTCTCTAAATCTGCGGGCCCTCTGTCGTCCATTATATTTTGTAAAAGCTGTAGTGAATAGTTAACTCTTCACCTGCTTTAATATCCTTACGTGTTATAAGATTCCATTCAGTCTTTGCACCATCGGGTCTAGATTTTACTTTCTCACAATTAGGACCAGAAAGTTCTTTCTTTTCATCCATATTGTTATAGACAAGTGGCTCATGATTAATAAATCCACCTAGTGGTGTTCTTATTAATTCAACCGGACTCATCTTATCTTTTTCTATTTGATAATGACAAATACCTAGATCAGTTCCTTTAGGAATATCTTTTGATGCAAATAAACCTTGACCATCTATTAAACTTTCTTCAATAAATAGATCATAAGGTAAAGGTCTATAATTTTTCTTTTCGTATTCTCTTCCTCTATTCTCACTTATAACTTCAAAGTGTTCGTCTTTTAGTTCAGTCATTTAACTCTCCTTGGTTATCACACTTATTACAATCAGCTATCAACTCTTCTCTACCTTCTTCAATAAGAGCTCTAACATAGCCATTGCCCTTACATTGTGGGCAAATAGTTTTACGCTTTTCCGTTTTTGTATCCATGTTTCTTACCTTCTTTTTTCGCTAGACTTTCAATTGTTTTACTTACAGTTAAATCTGCGTCTGTAATTTTTCCGTCTCCAAGATATTTTAGTATTTTATAAGTCGATACGGATACACTAACCGACTTAAACTTTGCAGGATCTGCCATTGTTTTCTCACTTTCATTATATTTATTTGTATTAATATATGGGAAACTACATTAATAAATCAAGTGTTGCAAGAAAATATTTTTTGGTGTATTCTGGTGATCTCTTCTCACACCTTTTGTTTGCCGTGAGCTTTCTAAGCTCCGGCAGACAATTTAGAATTATTCTAAGTTACTATTTTACCTTCATCTTTTTTAGGAATGCATGTAAATTTAGGGTATAATTGATTGTTATTTATTTCTTCTTTAGTAAAATTACCCTCTGCATATATAATTTCATAAGATTCAGTTAAGCCTGCACGTATGCAGTCGTGATGATCTGGAAATACTTTTGGATAATCTTTGTTAGTATAACATTCTCCACTCATTGCAGAGCAGATAAAAACTGTGAGTAAAAATTTCATATTTAACCTTGACCTTTATAGCGCGTTTGTTTCTTTTGACGCTTCTCTCCCTTATTGAGATTTTTTTTATGTTGCCGAGGCCCTCTTTTTTTAGGCTTATCTCTTGGTATAAAATGTGTAAATTTAATCTTTGCCATGAGCTGTGAGATCTGTGTGTCTATCAACTTTAATATATTTGATAACACCGTTTACTTTTTGTTCAAGATCTTCTCCACAACTTATACAACGATAAAAAGTACCATCAATACCAACTAACAATGTAGTTAACTTACACGCATCACATTCACCGGTAACAACTTCAGTCTTGAATGGAAATGGGTTTTTTGATTTTTTTACGGTCATACTTTTTTTTATCAGGTACAATCTTTTGTGTAAAGGTTTTTAAAGTCCTAGCAACTGGGTTTCTTTTATTCAATGATAAGTTTTTTAATACTTTTACTACCATCTATATTTAACTCTAATTCTGCCATAGATTTTATGCATTCATATCTAACACTTCCACCAACAGTTTTTGTTCCACCCGCTTTTCTTTTGCCTTCCAAACATTTTCCTAATGAAGGTTGAATACGTGCTTCCTTAATCTCTCCGTTCATAATCATAAGTAAGGCCACAACTAACTCAGTCATATTTTCTCACATATATTAATATAGATAATGTAATAATTGAAACTACCATACCTATAAAAAATAAACCTATCATAATATTTTACCTTTGTTAGGCCCTTGCTTTAGTACATATTTTTGTGTACCATGCTTGCCAGTTTCTACTTCTTTTTTTAAATTTTTAATAAAGCTCATTTGTTTAGCTTTCTTTTCCATATCTTCTAAGTATTGTACAATTTTTCTAGTAACTCTTTCCATTTTCTCTTACTTTATCTTTTAATTCTTCTATATCGTTTAATGCTTTATCTAATTGTTCACTCAAAAATTCTATGTTTACTTTGTTTGTCATGTTCATTTCTTGAGTCTTTTCCATTTTCTCTACGGACTTATAAAGATCTTCTAATAAAAAATGTTGCTCTTGATCCACGGGCACTTGCTCAGATTTTTTAAGTAAATCATTTTCAAACAACTCACGCGATGTCTCCAGTGATACTAATCTTGAAGTTAACTCTGTGTATGCAAACACGCCAGCTACGACGCCTGCGATTATCATAAGCATGTTCTTAACCGGCATGCTTACAGATGTATTTTCACTAATTTTCATTTTTTGGTCCTATAAATTTGTCACCCATAAGTTTAATGTTAGGGTTTTCTTTTTTATAATTATCTTTAATTGAGTCCCAATAACTTCCTTCAGGTTTAATAATCTTATCATCAGGAATAACTATACCAGAACATTTAGAAACTAACAATTTGAAGTTAGGGTTGTTGGCCAAAGTGGGGTTTTTATTGACTTTTCCACACATTTTCATCAATTCTAACTGTTGTTTTAACTCCATATTTTCTTGTTGAACAGCTTTAAATTCATCAGTGCAGGCTGAACCTAAATAATGTCTCCAAGTTAAACGTAAAGATCTATCATCAGAAGGATTAGTATAATTATTATCGGGATTAAAATGCCTATGACGGTATTCCGAATCTCTTTGTTCGATCGATAAGCTAAGATCACCAGTACTACAAGTATTAGTACCATTATTGAGATACTCATTTCTAGGATGTGCAGGTCTTATAAAACATAACAACACAAATAAAACAATTAATACACCTGTAAAATAATAATTCATCCTGGCTATCTCCATAGGTCACCTTAATAATTAATTTCCCGGTTAAGATCTTTGATGTCATAACTGTGTTCTCTAACTTGATCAGCTAGTTGTCTATATAAATTTTCTGCCATCTGCCACGTTGCTTCAGCAGAAGATAGTCTTGTATTAATATCTGTAATATTTTTTTCTAATACACCTACATCTCTTTCAAGATTAGTAAGTCTTAATTCGTTTTGATTAATAGTGTCAGTAAGATTTACAATGTAACGAACGCCAGTAAATGTCCCGACTAGCACTGAAGCTACCACAGGTACCATTACTATATTTTTCTTTAACAAATCTACTAAATTCATTTAACGTCCTCATTTTTTTTCCTCAATCTCATAAAAGAAATTGTCGGTATCTTGTGTCTTCCACGCACCTGTATCTTCTACGTTCCATTCATTTGTTTGCACCTTCCAATCAGGAATATTATCTTTCACTGTGAAAGAAGGTAGGTCCCAAATGCATCTGTTGTTTGGCTGAGCCGCATAGTTCCCATCGTCTAAGGCTATGATGTGTGCACACTTATGTTCGTGTGGTATCTCCGAATGATCGGTATCTAGTATATTACCATCTGGGTGTGCCCAGTCAACGGTAAATAGGTAGCTACCATGATGCCACTGTTTATCTTTACCAATATATTTTCCTGAAGCTGCGCTTAAAATATTCCAACTAGTAACAGTAGGATAATAACTAAAACAATTCCAAAGCTCCAATTCATCAAGTCGTCTTGTGGGCACTCTGGATGGTTCAAATCCCTTTTGAATAAACGCGCTAATTGGCAGGCGATAAAATATTGCACCGTTTTCCATAATAGCGTGAAATAATATAGCACGGCCGCCCATGCTTGTGATGCCAAAGATAATACAGTCTTCAACTTCACCTTTATGTTTTTTGAGATCATATAAATACTCCTTTCGTATTTGAGCATATGTTGCGGGTATGTTAGCATTTAAATAAGCCATTATTTTATTTCACCCCAATTTTTACCATGCTCATAATCTACTTTGTTTGGAACCTTAAGTTCCACAGCAGATTCCATTATCTCAATAATTTTTTCTGCTTTTTCATCAGATTCAACAGAGATATCTACCTCGTCATGAATTTGTATGTGAGGTATTATACCATTTTCATATAAAGCTACCATACTTTTTTTAGTCATATCAGCTGCTGATCCTTGTATTAATTTGTTTAATGCCTTGTATGTAAACGCACGTTTTAATGGTTCATCATATTCTTTTCTAGCCATCTCTAATGGTAATGGTTTAAATATACCAAATTGTGTTGGCTGCCAAAGATCGAAGTGACACGCACGTCCGCCTAAAGTTCTAATCTTACCTCTGTCTTCTGCTTTACGAGTTACATTATCCATAAGTTTTTTTACAAATGGAGCCTTTGCATGATATTGTTTTATTAATTTTTCTGCAGATTCTTTCATCAAACCTAACTCTGCCATTAATTTATTTTTACCCATTCCATACATAAGTCCAAGGTTAATAGTTTTTGCTTGCTTACGTTCTATGCCTGCCATGTCGGCCACGACCTGGTGGAAATCAGCGTCTCCGGCGTTGTATGCGCCAACAATTTCATCTACACCTTCTAAATTTTGTAGTTTTGCATAATGCACTAAAATTCTAGGCTCTTGTTGTGAGTAGTCAAACGATCCCCATTTAGTATTTTCTTCTGGAATAAAAATAGATCTAATCATCGGTCCGAGTTCCGGATGCCTCGCTGGAATCTGCTGTAAGTTTGGATTGCTCATAGAGAATCTACCAGTCACGGTCCCACCTTGATCTGATCTTATTTGATTTATGTCTGCATGGATTCTACCATTAGCAGAATGTTTTGTAATTGAATCTATAAAAGTTGTATGCGCTTTGTTAATCTCTCTGGCATCAGCAATTGATCTAGCTAACTCATGCGGATGGTTTTGTAAAAAGTTTTTAGTAAAGCTAGGCTCATTACTTTTCTCTGTTCTGTCGTATGGTAATTTTAATTTGTCAAACGCTTTTGCGATACTTCGGGCTGCGTGTATTTCTACATCAACTCCTGTTAATTCTTTGATTTTATTAACAATTTTAGCCTCGCGTTCCATTAAATTTTTCTTTAATTTGTCTGCATGTTCAAGATCAACTCTTACACCTTTAAATCTCATGTCTACTAGACAAGGAAATAATTTTGTCTCTAAGTTAAATACATCCATAAGTTCTTGGTTATGTAGTTCAACAATTAATCTTTGCCATAACTTTAATGTAGCTTCAGCATCACGTTCAGCATACTCACCTACATACATAGCAGGAAGTTTATACATTTCTGATTTCGGATTTACCGAATAACTTTTAGCTGCTTCATTTAATAATGTTTCATTCTTACCCATGCCTACATAAAATTTAGCCAACGTATTTAATGCATAAGATAATCTATTCTCATCTATTAAAGACGCTGCAATCATTGTGTCTACAATCTTACCTCTAATTTTTATACCAGCCTGTCTTAACCAACAGACGTCATACATTGCATTGTGAAATATAAAGGTAGTTTTTTCTTGATTTACTAGATCTTGAACCCACTCTAAAACGAGCTTTTTATCCATATTTCCACCACCCTCATGACCTATCGGATAATAGCCTGACCAGCCCTCTACGGCCACCGCAACGCCTGCAATGTGCCCTCTTCCGATGACATTACCTGACCCTAACGTAGTAAGTTCAGGATCATAAGTTTCTAAATCAATAGCTACTTCTTTAGCTCCTGATAAATCTTTTAGTTCGTGAGGTGCAACCCATTCTGTTTCGGGTGCAAATAGCGGGATCTGTGTTCTTCTCATTCGTAGTCTCTTTCCTTCACCATTTCAAGATAGTGTATTGCTTTATCTATATCTTGTATGCCCCCCTTCAAAGAGTGCCTACATATATACTTTATAGCGTTGCCCTCTGCGAAAAGCAACTTGTTTTCGTTTATAAATTCTGCAGGCTGAATCTTCATATTTTTATAGTGTTTTCCTCCTACTTGTTTTTCTAATGAGTCGTATGCTGCTTTTTTAAATATTTCTTTATTAGTCATTTTTTTTCTCCTTTTTGTCGTGAAATACTTCATACCAAGTATTACATTCGTCACACTGATACATACTTACAATATTGTGTTCTGAATCCGGATAAGTATCTTCCGTATCAAAATCATTATTCCATCTTACTTCTGCATTACAGTAAAAACATTTCATATAATGTAAGCTCGATCAAAGTTTTTTGGATCTAACACATGCAATTCACGCTTCGCTCTCGTCGCTCCGGTATAAAATAATCTATGTAATTCATCCGGGTCATGACTAAAAGTTTCAATCGCTGCACCTGTTAAGTCTTGCATAAGCAAAACGTTGTCGGCTTCTCCTCCTTTCGCTGCGTGTATAGTTGACATTTTTATACGAGGATTTTTATTTAGTGTTTCTCCATTCGCCCTCATGTTACGAATGTAAGTTTCCGTCATTGGATCTAAACCATTAAATGATTCAAACCAAACGTTAGAAGTTAGTAACCCGTGTTGATCTTGACATTCTTTTAGTGTATACTTCGCATCCGAATGAAGAGTTTTACCCTTCTGGAATCCAACTAAAACATTGTCACCTAAGTATTCATAAATGTTTTTAATTTCTAGATGATTTAATAATTCACCTTTACGCCAATGTTCCCAGTTATTCAATGCTAACAATAATTTTAATGGTACAGAATTTATTCCTTTACATTGGTAGTACCATCCTTGGATTTCACACAAATCTTTGGCATCTTCTAAAAAATAATTTGCAGAAGATAGTACTAACCAGTTACCTGAACTCATATCTACTTGTGTTATATCAGAATATCTTCTTAATAATCCTTGTTCTTCTCTAGGTTTATATTCTTTCGGAAATCTATTTTGTACTTTGTTAATTATTTTTTGTGATAACTCATGTATAGGACCACCAGGTATTCTATATGATTGATCTAATGTTTGTATGTCATCAACTTCTTCTTTAAGTGCTATAAAGTGATCTACATCTGCACCGGCCCATTTAAATATAGCCTGATCATCATCACCAGCTATGTAAGTTTTATGTGCTCTCTTCCAAATTTTTCTTACCATTTCCCATTGCAATAAAGATAAGTCTTGTGCTTCATCTATAAATAATACTTCAAACGTAGATAAAGTTTCTTTTGTTAAAAAGTCTTCTATTAAATCGTTAAAGTCTTTTAGATTTTTTTCTTTCTTAAATCTTTTTAATTCTTCTGCTAATAAAAATAATGTGTTTCTTTCTATGTCTAGTATATTTTTTCTAGAGTCATAGTATTCTAATAAGTCCATTCGCTTTACAGCTGCTGTATTTATTATTGTAAGGTATTCATTATCAGAATTAAATGTACCATCATCATTAGAAAATTTTGCTGTCTTAATAGGTATGCCACATTTCTGTCCAAATTCTTTATAGTCTTCTGTCTTCATCATTTTCTCTTTAGTCATACCTAATTGATTAAATGCGTATGAATGTAGAGTTCTAAAAAAAGGTAGATCGTTTTCTTTATCTAGTCCAAACTTGTCTGCAGCACGATCAGCGGCCTCTGTTGCTGCTTTTTTAGTAAACGAAAAGTACCCAATTTGTCTAGGTCTTATTCCATCTTTGAGAAATTCGTCCACTAAGTTTAACAATGTTGTTGTCTTTCCCGTTCCTGGTGGACCTAGTATTATTGTCTTCATATTTCTTCAGTTTCCTCTCCGCTATTTGTAGCTGTATTTGTGTTAGTTCTAGTTCTTCTGTTAGTTCTTGTATTATTAATCTAAATCTTAAATGCCAATTTTTACCTACGTCTTTGTCATACTTCATTAAAAATCCTCTTGTTGGTAGGCAATTTTAGAAACTGTTGCTTCTAATTTTTTCATAGTTTTTATTTTAATTACTCTTGGTTGTTGTGATTTAACTCTTAACCTTGTTTCTTCTACAAAAATATCATCTAATCTTTTAATTAAATTACCTGTCTTAATCTTATCCATGTCCCAATTATTCTTTTTTAAGAATGAATAAAAATCTTCCATTCTAAAATATGTAAACCCATCTTCTGTAAAAGGTAACTTATTAAATATATCATCTATTGTTCTTGCTGATTGTCTATTAGTAGTCCAATCTTGCAAGAGTCCTGTAATTTCATTAGTAGGATTCAATGACTCTAATGGTTCTACTTCTTGTAAGTTTTGCATTAAAGGTTTTAAAAAATGTTGTTTCCAATCTTTTGGTTTAGGTACAGGTACAACTAAGTTAGCTTGATCTAAACATGCTAACGCAAACAAAGGTGAGCTATATAACTGTTCTGTTTTTAATTCTATTCTAGTTTTATCTACATTTAAAAACCATTGTGGTGGTGTTGATGTATATTTTGTAAGACTACCTAACACAGGCATTTCTTCTTCACCAAATCCTACACCAAATCTTTTTGTTCTACATAAACCAGACTGACATACTGCATTAATAGGTGCATCTTTACATCTATACTTGTCATAACCTTTTCTGTTTACTGATTTAATTAACTGTTGTACTTCATTATTACTTAACGCAGGATCCATATATTGTGAATTAGCTTTTACAATTTCGTCTTCCCATGTGTCTGGATGTGATTGTTTATAGTAAACTGCAATATTAAATAATGCATTGTTTCTGGAACCCTCACCAAAACCAATTGAAGCTAACTTATTTAAGCAAGGGGGTCCTCCAGGAAATGCTTCTTCTATTTTTTTCTCTTCTGTTTTAATCGCTTCGACTTCTTCTTTGCTGCAACTGTAAACATCATAGAGCTTATAAAATTCCTCAAGTGTACAACCGGCGCCATTATCGTTGATAGCATAACGTAGTCCTTTCATTTGATTGTGGTAAGGTAAGTTTAAAAAGTTTCCAGTGTCACCACGTTCCACTAAAATTTCTGTT
>WLWG01000903.1_pt1 | contig 29092 bp, 39 predicted proteins | sample 6712871 | NCBI WGS metagenome assembly WLWG01 (sample SAMN12718693, study PRJNA515312) | sponge metagenome | isolation source: marine sponge | host: Mycale hentscheli | place: New Zealand: South Island, Marlborough, Capsize Point | collected 2003-05-01
CGCGGTTTGCGTTGGTATGATCGACAAGGTTTAAAAGGAATTTGACCCAATTGATAATTTTATCCGCTTCAATGGTGCCGCTCGCTTGGCGAAATTCAATCGTGCCGCGTGACCATGTTTGCAAATTGATTGTAGTAAACTTGCCGAACGTCAATTCGCTTATGTTATTAGCGTTCTCAATGCGGCGCGTGCTAAGTGGTGAGCAATAGCGGTTATCGGTACGCGAACGCGGGAACATTGAGTTAACCGCGTTTTGCTGTCTTGTATAGCGGCGCATAATATCTTGAACCGCGATAAAATCCATCGGATCGCCATATGCACCAGTGATATATCTGCCAGTGGTGGCGCGTGAATGGATGCTATCGCCACAAAAGCGAACCGCGTGCGTGCTATCGTTTAGCGGCGCGTTACCAATGTGAACATGTAAACCGCATGACGAATTCACGTTTGCACCAACGTCTGAAAGAACGCGGCAAATCTTTTTAATATAATCCCATGCGAAATCACACGCCGCTAATGGTGGCAAAACGATTTCTGCATCAACGCGCGGCGTTCCATCGGGTTTTACATCACAGCCGCGAATTTCAGCGCGATCAAACGCGCGTTCGATAGTTGGTATGTTTGCGCCGCTTGTTTCGATTTCTATTCCAAATGTGTAAGTCATTGTTTTTACTTCCTTTTTACTAGATTGTAGGGCAAAGCTGTCGCCCTATACCTAGTTTATGCACCATTTTTTACCATAAGACAAGGGAATATATGGGAATATCTGAAACAATTGTTCGGGTTATGATTTCAGGCCAGCGCCGCGCCAAAAAAAACGCTGGAAAAATCCAGCGCAAAAATCGGTTTTTTTATATTTATAAGGAACGCGCGCGATCATGTGTGTATATATGTGTGTATATATAGGTATATATACCTATGTATATATACTATACCCCGACCCCGAAGCCCGAACCCGAAAGCCCGAACCCCGAAGCCCGAAGTATTAAGCCGCTTCCCGCTTGTAAAAGAAGTTACCCGTTGTCCATACATGAAAATTGTCATGCTTTCGCAACCTGATTTGTGCGTAATACTCAGCACAACCGTTTGGTACGTTATCTGCGAACTCAAGTTCAAGTTCGCCTTCATAAATTTTGTCAATCTCTTTTGATACTAAAGACTCAATGTCTAATTTTTCGTTAGGACCCAAACGGCGGTTGCATAGTAGCTCACCGCTTTGGTTGTGTTCGATAGTTAGAAACATTTTCTTTCCTTTCTACTAGAATACTCCCACAATATCCCACACTATATAGTATGTCAACAGGTAAATTAAAAAAAGATTCGGAGCTGCTGACTCGCAGCAGGACGCAGCACCCCGGCAGCTTTCGGACAATTGTTCGGGTTGTGACTCTCCGGGCTGGCTGCGACCCGGAGTCATCTCTCCCCGGAGGCTGCGGCCCGGCGGAATTACCCGGCAGCTATTCCCCGGAACCCGAACCCGAACAATTCATCGGGTTGTCATCCCCGGCTGCTGGCCCCGGTCCCGAATCTTTAGCTGCCCGGAAGTTGCAGCCCGGTGATTCCCGTGCAGCCTGAATCATAAACCCCGAACCCGAACAATTTGTCGGGTTATGGTCCGAGCAGACTCGCTGCGGCCCGAATCGCTGGCTGCGTTTTCTGATTTTTAAAAAGCTGCTGGGCTGCGCTGTGAGCCATCCCGAACAAGTTTGGCACCCCGAACCCCGAACGGGCGCGCTTCGGCATTCTGGGGACGTTTTTGGGGGGTCTACGACCCCGCCAGCCACCCCACATGGAGCGCACGCGCTATTTTACGGCTTCGCCGTTACAATCTGTTATAGGGATTTGTTCGGATTCTGTGGGATTTTCTGTTGGTGTTACGTCAATCATGCGATCTTTAGCGCGGGTCATGAATTCTTGCAGTTGTTCGACGATTTGATCCCGTGTGAGGTTGTCCACGTTTTCGTGCGTGACATGGCTACGGGCTACCATAAGCCCCGTTACCTTGAGGCGCAGTTCTTCTGCCTTGATTGCCGCCCCGAAGTTCCCTGCCTGCCATGCTTCATCTCTGAGCCTTTGCATATCCCGAACAGATTTGGTTACGGACACGCCGTATTTGCTTTCTAGCTCTTGTCGCATTTCTTCCATGCGTTCTTTCACCCGTGGGTGATTGAGAAGCTGTACGGCTGACACGTTCGGGTTTTTATATCCTGCGGCTCTTGCCGCACCCGTTTGCGTCATATCCTTGTGAATGTAATTATCAAGAAACTTTTGCTGTGGGGGCGTGAGACGCTTTACCCCCTTCTCGACTTGTTCACCGACCTTGGGCATTTTCATTCCTTGTCCTGTTCTTGCCTTTACAATACCGACAACGGGCAACCCATGCAAGCCCAACAGTTCCCATACCTTAAACATTAATCGGATCATCAATAATTACATCAAGGGGGGTAGGGTATATACCCCCCCTTATAGGGGGTGACGTAGTTGACGTAAAATAACATATTGATTTTATTACATTTTCTACGTCAAATCAGATTTTTGACGTAGTTGACGTAAACTTGTAAACCATTGATATTGTTTAATAATCAACATTACGTCAACTACGTCAACTTTTGACGCGCTTTTTTTTGACGTAAAATATCGTTTAAAATCAATGCATAATTTTTTTTACCTTTTTTGCTTGACGCGCCTATATGGTGTGGGTATAAGTGGGACATCTAGTAAAACGGAGTATATGAGATGACTAAATACAACGGATGGACAAACTACGAAACGTGGCTTGTAAACTTGTGGTTCTCTGACAGCTACAACGAGTATTTCCTTGAGCAGTTCCGCGAGGGCGAGTTGCTTGAGAAGGTTAATCACGATCAGTTGCGCGATTATGTTGTTGAGGGTTTCTTGGACGAAGAGACGCCCGAAAATGGCCTTGTGACTGATTTGGTAAACAACGCTATGAGCCAAGTGAATTGGCGCGAATTGGCGGAGCATGTTGAAGACTTGCTACAATATGAAATGGAGGTAGCGTAATGTTATATATGGCATATGGAATGAACACGAACAGGGACGCAATGAAGGTGCGTTGTCCGAAGGCTAAACCGTTGGGCGGGTTTTACCTGCCCGACACGCGGTTAGTTTTCCGCGGCGTTGCTGATATTGTACCGGACATGGATAGCATTTGTCCTGTTGTGCTGTGGGAAATCACTCACGATTGCTTGCGTGCGTTGGATAAGTTGGAGGGTTATCCGCATTTATACAACAGGCGCAAGATCAACACGGATTGGATCGTTTATGAAATGAACGACAAAAGCCGAACAAGTCCACCAAGCGGGGGCTATTACAAAATGATTGAGGACGGCTACAAAGATTTCGGCCTTGATGATTATTGTTTGCGCGTTGCGTTGTCTGAAGCTGAGGAGGTAGCGGCATGAGGTTTTTACAACAAACCAACATTGACGGCGGGGTGTATTTACTCCCTGCCGCGCAAGTGTCGATTACCGAAACTGAGCTTGAGTGGCTGATTGAGGGCTTAGATGCGCTTATTCTGCCCGATAGATCGAAACGCATTAAGCGTGCGCTTAAACGTGCGCTTGGTGAGATTGAAGGGGCGGCGTGATGAAAAATTATAGGGTAGTGGTTGAGCAAAGAAACGTATTCTACGAAGAAGCCGAAACAGCAGAGGAAGCACGGCGCATCGCTTTAGAAGATCGCTTCTGGGATGAGAACACGAGAGGCAAAGATACTTACGATTTTGAAATTACTGCGGAGGAGGAAGCGTGATGGATAAGAAAGATTTATTGATTGCGATGCTTGAGGATATGGAGCGCGATTTAAAGAGCATTGATAAACAGGATGTTTTCATTGCTGTTGCTTGCGTTGCTTTGGTTGGCCTTTGGATCACTGGGGTTGTTGTAGAGTGGTGGTAAAATTTAAAAATTAGGAGAGAGATTATGACTAAAAAAAGAACGTATAAGAAGTGGACTGAGTACGACGACAGCGCATTGCTTGATATGCTTTCGAAAGGTTCGAAGGTTCGCACGATTGCAGAGATTTTGGGGCGAACGATGCCAAGCGTTGCGAATAGGATTGTTATTCTAAAAGGCAAGAACAAAGAAGCGCCACCCGAAGCAGTCAAAAAACACTGGGTAAGGAAATTGCTCGGCTTAAAGTAATAAACAGGGGCGGTTCTTCCGCCCTTTTTTGCGTTTGTAAGGCGAACAAGTGTCTGCTATTCTTGACCCGCAAACAGCGTTTCGCCTGTTGTTTGCCTTACGACTTTCCCCCGCTCGGCTAGGATACGCACTGCAACAGCGGGGGATTTTTACCCCGAACATAATTTTTCTTATTTAGTTGTTGACCCCGAACATAAGATTTGTTATGTAAGGTTATTCTAGTAAAATAAGGAGTTCCCGATGGGAAAAGTTAAAGGTTTGATGGAGGATTTGCTTGAGAGTGCAATGACTTCTTGCCCCGATTGCGATGGCGATGGGCGTGTTGAGGTTGAGTATGCTGTACCGCATAACTTCAACCGCGATGTAGGTTATTTGGATACCCGAATGGAGGATTGCGAGACTTGTTCGGGCTATGGTGAAGTAGAATTAGAAGAAGAAGCCACAGGAGGAAACAATGGCTATTAAGAAAACTACACAAACAGAAGGCGCAATGGTTACTGCGCTAAAGCATGGTAACATTACTTTGCGTTTAGTTGGGTCAACACCTTTTTATTACAATTCGATGAGCTTGAAGGCGAAGCGTGATTTGTTGATTGGAGGAGTTAAAAAAACCACGGCGCAACGGCGTGAGATTAAGCACAATCCCGAACAAGAGTTCAGAGATTCTGTTTATAAAAAAAGCTATGGGAAAACGCATTTGTATTTCCCCCCTGCGGCTATCAAGCAAGCTATGGCTACGGCGGCTATTGAGACAAAGGGCGTTGCAAAGACGAATGTGCAGCGTTTGATTTTCTTGCCCGATCTTGAAATGGAGATTTATGGCAGACCGTACTTGAAGATCGACACGGTTCGCATGGCGGATATTAACAAGACCCCCGACATGAGAACCCGAGCATATTTGAAGGAGTGGTGCGCGGAAGTTAAGATTAACTTTGTGATGCCGACTTTAACTGCGACTGATGTTTTTACGTTGTTGCAGAACGCGGGAACGATCATTGGCTTGGGCGATTTTCGTCAGGAGAAGGGTCGAGGCGCGTATGGGTGTTTTACCGTGACTGGCGAGGGTTTGCCAAATTGGAAAGATCACAAGGACGATTGGAAGCGCATTACGAAGAATGCGATGGAAGAGCAGAAGTATGCGATGGATTATCCCGAACATGCTGATGATATGACCGCGGATTTGATGGGCTTTTTGGAAGAAGAACGCGCCCGTAGAATGGTAGCATAGGAGGTGTTTTGGCAAGCATTACAGGTGGGCATTGCCTATGTCCATCTGATCGACAAGGTAAGGCGGTCAACATGCGGCGGGGTTCGGCGGGGTATGGTCCGTTATGGTTCGATAAGTTCTGGCGGTCTTGTTTAGGCTTGGAGCGATGTGGACGGTATGTTCCGGTTCGGTGGGTTCTGGCGGTTTCGGATAGGCTGGGATTGGCTTCGTGCGGTTCGGTTCGTTATGGCGGTTTTGGTTCGGTTTGGCGTGTTTGGTTAGGGTCCGGCTGGGATTGGTAGCGTTTGTTGCGGCGAACACGGTGGGAGATCATGCGGATTTCCCACCAATTTAAATTAAATTGGAGAGTAAAATGGAAGATAGAATTGATTCAGTTTGGAACAAAGATGAGCGTCAGGAGATAGTTGATAATTATCTCGCTGAAACTGGTCGTAATATGTTTAAGGTAGATGAGTTTACAGATTGGTTAAAGGGCAAGCCCGAACATAGGTGTTATGATAGGTTTTTTGGTTCGGGTGATGAAGAGGCCGCGAGACAATATCGCATGGGCTTGGCGCGTCAATTGATTAGTGGTTTGCGTATTCAAGTTCACATTCCACCAGTTGAGCAGGTTGATGTTAGTCAGTTGGCGACAGCGATAAGCTATGAAGCCCCTGCTTTTATCAGTCCTATGTCTAGTCGTAGGACGGGTGGTGGTTATGTGCCGTATGATCCAGAAAGCGAAGAATCTCGCTCTGAGTTGCGTAGGCAGGCCGCGGCTGATTTGGCGCGTTGGCTTAATCGTTACCGCGGTTGCATTGAGGCGCATGGCGTTAGTGTTCACCACATTGAGGAAATGTCTACAATCTTGAGGGGTGAAGAGGAGAAAGCCGCATGAAGATAAGTAAGAAGGATATGGACAAGATGCTTGACGAGGTGTTTCGCAAGGTGTTTGGGAGTGACTGGTGATGGAGGAGAAGCCAACATTCCGCTACTTGCTTGACCGCTTAGACGAGGTTCGAACGCAGTCTGATCTGGAGAATATCAAGGACGAGGTTGAGGGGTTTTTGCCCCTTGACCGCTTTGAGGAGGACAAGGGGTTTGACGTTATGACCGCGATTGAGGAGGTTAAGCGTGATTATGTGAGCAGAGCGGTTAGCAAAGCCCCGACATTATACGAGGCGGCAGATTTGCTCGGTTTAAAGAGCTATCAGGTTCTTGTGAATTGGATGAAGAAGTTGGGGGTGAGCAAGTGATTGAGTTCTTTACTGTGCTTATCATTGATTACAAGCTACAGAACAACGACATGGAAACCCGCATTTGGTTTGAGACTGAGCGCGATTGCCAGAGTGCGTTGAGCAAAGTTGATCCGTTATATAATCACTTGCTCGGCTTGTATGGTAATGACATGATGATGAAGTGTTATGTTACTGAGGAGGCTTCGCATGATTTGGTTAGACCAAAACTTAGACCGAAGGGTTTGAAGTGAGTCTTGATCCCGAAAAAACGGAGGAGATCATTAGTGATCTTCTTCAAAAACTACCGGAAAAGTTTTCTTTGTCTGACTCGCGCAATTTGGTTTGCGAACTTTTATTCGGGTTAGGTATAAGCCCAGATGATTTACCGATCTTTTTACTGCTGGTTGTTGATGCTTACATGGGAGATCGCGTAGTTGATCGAATGAAAGAAAGGTGATATAACCCGAATAAGTTTATTCGGAGATCATTATGTCGCCCTTCGCAAGTTCAATTCGACAACAGGTAGTGCCAACGCAAGGTTTTCTTTCTAGCGGTATTGGCTCCCTTAAAAACTTACTTGAGCGGCGCACCCGCGATGTTCCTCAAGAAAATGTTTATGGCAACATGGTGGGATCATTGTCTCAAGGCACTCCCGATCCTATGCCTATGCGCCCCCAAATTAGTATGACGCAAGGCCCTCCCGATCCTATGATGCCGACGAACCTTAGCCGAGGTCCAGAAAATTTTTACGCAGTTAATCGACCACAACAGCTTCGACCCGCTAATCCTTTTGCGGATAACGAGCAGTATCAGGCGTTGATGGAATATCAGAAGTCTATGGCTCCGAGCCAAGAACAGCAGGATCGCTTGTCCGAGTTGCGCACAGCCTTTGAAGGTACGGGCGGCTACAAGGATTACCGTATTCAGCAGATGGAACAGCAGTTACAACAACGTCAGCCCCGAATGGGCATGGGGCTTGGTGGTATGCGCCCGACTGGTATGGGAATGTTTGGCGGTTTTCCACAGCAACTTCAGCGCAATCCTTACCAGCAGATGCCCGTCCCGCGCGGCGGATATAACCAATATAACCGAGGCCCGATGCAGCAGCCAAACTTTATGCAGCAGCCTAACCCGAACAACTATGGGGGTTATGGTATGCAGCAGGCCCCGCAGCAGCAATATCAAATGCCGCAGCCACAATATCAGCCGTATCAAAACCCGTATCAGCAGGCGCAACCGCAGCCGCAACAATTCGGTGGTTATGGAATGGGTCAAAGCATGGGTGGATATGGCGGTTATGGCGGTATGTCGAACCCGTATCAGCCACAGCAGTTTGGTCAACAAAGTATGAGTCAACCCCAACAATTCGGTAGAATGTATTAAATCTTTTTGTTAAAGGTTTTGCGCGGATGACTTCATATTAACAATCGCTAACACGGGTATGGTTATTGTTGGTTCGTGCTACCAAATTGCGCCACAGTTTAACTGTCACGGTCATCCGCACGATAGCTTAACCTACAGTAAGTTTACAAACTTCGCACTCATGTACGACCTTACTGTTTTCTAGTTGTGTTTCTTTAAGTGGCAAAGCGCACTTAGGGCAGAGATTTTTCTCAAGTCTCTTTTGAAACATTCCTTCTTCTTGTAGCTCAATCAGATTCATGTCTAGGAAGCCTATATCTTTTTTTAATTCCCCGTAGCTTATCTACAGTTATAGACATTATGTCAGCCGCGTCTTTTAATGATAGCTCTTTTTTCAGTAGCTTGTCTAACATTTCCGCGTCTTTGGACAGTGGCATTTTAGGCCGTCCACCGAGCTTCCCGTTAATTTTGTTTAGATCGTCTCGCTTTGCTCTCTTGTGTGCAAGCTCAAGTTTGGGGTTTATAGCCTTATCTATGATGTTTTGCTTTTCCCATCGCTCTCTATAAAGCTCTTCATACGTCCGATAGTCCATTAACTTTCCTTTCCAGTATGTCAAAAAGGGCCTCAATCTCCTCCATTCTTTGAAGAACAGGGGTATTGTGACCCTTTTTAGCTTCTAGTTTTGCGGTGTTTATGCACCGCTTTATTCTTTCGAATACAACAACAGTATCTACGTCCATTTTGCATCGCCTTTGAGAATTACTGCATTCCCGACGATACCTGTGCCACATAGCTCAGTTGCTTCTTCATTGAAGGGCAGACCTTTTAGCAGTCCCTCTTCATTGACGAGGATTTGGATGTCAGGGTTTGTTGGTGATCGAACCATCTCGACCATACCTCCAACCATTTCCTGCGCCGCCTCCAGCGTTGGTTTCTTGTGTTCAAACGTTGTAATCATAACAATCTCCTTTACTAGAACTTGGTATATGTACCATATACTCCCACGACAATCAAGAAAAAAGTTAACCGGGGAGGCCCGGCAGTTAACTTATTAACCCGAACAAATCGTCGGCTTATATGTTATCCCGGCCCGTTTCTCGTTCATATTCGCCGCGAGATAGTGGCCCATCCATAGTTCCCAGCCACTTTTCAGAACCGCCTGCTGTCATTGTGTACTTACGAATCAGCCCAGCTTCACAAGCATCTGTCACTGCGGATTTAATTGTTGACTCTCTGCCTGCGCTTTTCAGGTATATTGCGCATGGCTCTGGCGAACTTGATTCATGGATAGCGGCGTATATGCCATCATGTACCCCACCTTGGGATACTGCGCGTCCTTCGTTTTCTCTCATGCGAACGAAATCAACGATGTGGGTCATGCGTTGACGGACAGTATGCGATAGCGCGAGCGATCTAATATCTACGGAGCGATCTTCAAGCAAACCAGTGTTCGGGTTACGAATGAAGTGTCGTATGTCACGATTAGCTGGCCCGTTTGATTTCACGACAGCGCCATCGAACACACCGTTTCTTGTATATTCTATGCCCAAATCTTTACACCGCTGCTTTCCTGTTGTTTCGTCAACAGACCAGACGGAGAACGCGCAACGCACGCCATCAACAATAGCAGATGTACCCCGAATGAGATTACGAGCTTGCTCAGGTGTTTTAACTGGATCGTTGTCCTTGATCTTCGCCATGTGGTGATTGACCATAACAGTTGCGCCCGTTTCGGTTGCCATTTGCGCCAACAGACCCATGAATGCGGCTCCTGCCGCGGGATCGGCATTTACATCTGCGTGAACAAACGATGCCATAGGGTCAATAATGATTAGCTTTAGGTTCGATAGCTCAAGCATTTGCTCATAGATGCGCTCGAACTCTGCGCCCATCAGGTAGCTACTGTCGAACTTCTGCATGATTGGGAACACACCACCGAGGTTTGGTAGTGGCAAGATGCGCAGTTGGTGATCGTAATGCTCGCGGTACTTCTTGGGATCAAGGCGCGAGATACGTCTGTGCATTTCATCCTTGTCGTCTTCCGCTGTGATTAGAATAACATCGCCATGCTCTGCTACGAGGCCACCGAATGCGCTTTGCATAGATGCGCCCGATGCGACTTTCATTGCCAAATCGAGTGTCATCATGCCCTTACCGCTGTCTCCTGCGGCGGCAAACACTGCGGGAACTCCGAGCGGAATGGTGTCACCCACCAAGAAATGTTGCTCAGGCGGTGATCCGACAAAGTATTTATCGACCAACAGGCTTTCGTCTAGCAGGGAGATTGGCTTTTTGATTTTGCTTTTCTGCGACTTGATGAATTTATCAATGTCAAAGCCCTCATCAATAGCGTCTGCGGCGTCCCACTTCTCTTCTTTTGTTGCAGGAATTTGCAGAGTTAGTGTGCTTTTCGCACCCGCTTCTTTTGCTTGAGCCTCTACAATACGAGCTAACTTCTTGCCTGCCTCATCATTGTCAGGCCATAAGACCAATTCTTTGTTACGCAGTTGCGTGAAATCGAACTTACTGGCTGTGTTTTCAGACAGCATACCTGCACCGCCAATGGTACAAGTTGCTGTATATCCTAGCTGTGTTAGAGCATCTGCGCATTTTTCGCCTTCGACCCAGATAACCGTGTTTGCATTTAAAACGTTCGGGATATTGTATAATGGTCTGGGTTCGGGAATTCCTTGACGACCATCCATGAACTGACGGAATTGTTTCTTAGGCTTGCCAGCACTATCCCGAACAATTTCTCCGGTTGAGTCACGATCAAAGTATTTTCTAACTGTTACGAGGACCACGCCATCAGCATCAGTGTATGAATATTCATCTTCGAACGGCGTGCTGGGACTGATTGTACGCTTTTGTTCGGGTTCTGGCTGCACTGCTGGGGGCGGAGGAGTCGCCATTACAGAGAAATTAACTGGATTGTTCGGCTTAACAATGTTTTCTGGCGGAGCAACGTAGTCTGCTGAGATGTAATCTTTGAAGTAATCCACGCATTCAGATAGGGAATATCCGCGTGCTTCTTTAAATACCTTACAGATGCCACCGATGCCGTCACCAGACTCAAAGTCTTTGCCCGTTAGGAACCACGGACTGCTAATATCAATGTTGATGCGCAGTGATTGCCCCGCTTCACCCTGCAATGATCCGATGAAAAACTCTTTGCCACGCTGTACCCCTTGAGGAAACGTTTCGATTAGTGCGCTCAATTGGACACTACGGGGAACTTCTCTTGAAATTCTCTCTGTTACCTCTCTGGGCGTCTTGCCAAAATTTAAAACATTCATTATCTTGTCCCTATCCACAACTTTACTACTAAATATGGGATGCCGCCGACCAAGCGCGTCCCATATTTTTTACTCCTTCCAACATGTTTCACGAAACTCGCAAAACTTGCACAGGAAGAAATCTCTACTTTGAGCGATACGAGGTAGAATGTCACCAGCTTTTGATGCCGTCAAGATATTCACTGCCCTATCGCTTGCCTCTTGAGCCAAGACCTTATTGTACGGCACTAGCTCGTAATACACTTCCGAGGTGTTTTTATTGATTACTGTAAACAACGCAGGGTTTTCGGTTAGCTCCATATATGTCTGGTACAATGCCAACTGAGTTGCGTATGTTTTGTTCGCCTTTTCTACACCGTGGCGCACAAATCCTTTGAACTTGCTGTCGTTCGCTGACTTGCATTCCCATAGCGCGGGATAGCCCATATCAACATCACCACCACAGATCACGCCATCTATGTGACCGCGTATCTCACCATCTGCGATTGAGAACCCGAACTGGCCTCCATCCTTGTCTTCTGTTCTAAGATCGAAATTAGCGTCTCTCAGCCACTTTGCGGCGTAATCCTCAATCTCATGCCCGAACTGAAAGATGCGCAGTGTTTTGGCGCTAAACGCTTTGTCAGGGTCTATTGGGTAGTTGAGGTATCTGTATTGTATTTTGCGCGAGCATTCATCGCCAATACTGGATGCACCGATGTATTTTCTGCGCTCCCTCTTTGTTTCGTTGGAAACGATAGCTTTATCGACAGCTTCCTTGATGCTTTCTGCTACATGATCCACCCTAGAATGGGATTGAAGTAGAGGGCCAAGTGCCTGTTGACTTAAAGTAAGTGTCTTCGAGGGTTCCAATTTCAATCTCCGCTGATAGTTTTTGTGATTCTTGTATTCCAAATATCAATGTTTGGACTTGTTCTTCGGTGAGGTCACAAAACCTTTTATCCCACCCGAACTTACCGAGTATGTGGGCCAACTCCTTCATGGGCTTTGGCTCTGTTGTTACGTCATTCAATGTATTGTCTCCTCTTCTTCGATTGAAAATAAATCTATAACTTTATTTATCTGGTCTGGGTCAAGCTCATTATTTCTGAAGCCCAAATTGAGAACTTCTTCGCCGTGAACCATGATGCTTGCGCTTCCAAACATGACCGTATTATCTGCCTCTTCGATCCTGTCGTTGATGATCTCATTAGCCACAGACTGAACTTCCTGCATGTCGTTGCTGTTTTTTACCCAGCACACGATTTCGGACTCAGAGCTTTCTACATTGCCCTGATCAGTCTCGACCATAAAAAGATACATTTCGAATCTTGGCATTAACTTTCCTTATTAGACAATTCGTTGCCGCACGCCAAGTAACCACAGCCATCAATCCAATTGTCTGTATTTTTGGGGTTAGATTTTATGCGAGCAATTTTCAGCATAGCCATCATAGCACCGACATCATGCGGCCTAATCAACGTATCTAAATAAATTGACCAAAGATTAGCTATGGTTGTCAGGTTTGACTCCATATCACCATGCGTTGCGGCGCGGTCTTTGGTAACATATTCTTTTGCCGTATCTAATGTCTCAGACCTTTCCATAGTCTTCTCCCGTTATCTTTTTCCAATTATCTGCAATCAGTCTATCAATTTGTGTGCGATTAAAATAGTACCCTAAACAACATGCGGCTTTGTACTTAGTCCACGAGAAATCCATCTCGCTTACTTGCACGCCATTGTTGCGCAAAAGCTGTTTCTGCTTTGGTGTTGCCGCTTGGTTTAACCACCGCTTTGATTTGTTCGCGGCAGTGCTGTCTTCGATCTCTCTTAGGAAGTCATCTGCCGCTGACATAGCCTGCACCTTTTCACCGATGGAAACGATCCTAGCACGCCCATTCTGCGCCTTTACGATAGCAACCCAGTAATTTCCTACCTTGCCTACCATAGAGAAGCCATTGAAGCCTGTAGCCATCATCACAGTGCCTGCGCCATACGGGTCAATCCACATGAACGGAGACAGTTGCATGAGGTCATACTCTGTCATTACGAAGTCGATTAGCTCGCTTTTCTCGCGTAACTCGAACACATGTTCGCATATCGGACAGGTTCTTGTATTGGCTGCAACTTCGCTTTCGCATTCTGGACACACTTTTGTTGGTGCATCACCGCCTACGTTTTTCTCTGAGCCATCTAGGTTTGCTGTTTCGTCCAGTGCGCCATGCGTAATGATAGACGTACCAAAATCCATAACGATGCAATCTGTTTTGATTGTGTCTGGATAAATCTCAGGATCAACGATGCGCAGTCCACGACCAATCATCTGAACCATTGTGCCTTTTTGTGAGCATGGACGCGTAAGAACCACACAGGCCACAGGTGGAGCGTCAAATCCTTCTGTTAGAACCATGACGTTGACCACAACTTGCAGATCACCGAACTCCAGATCATGAAGCATTTCAGCGCGATCTTCTTTTGGAGTTTCGCCCGTTACAAAGTCAGCACGGATGCCAGCGCGTAAGAATGCTTCGCAAACATGTTCGGCATGTAGGACAGTTGAGCAAAACACGACAGTCTTTCTGTCTCCTGCTTTGGCCTTCCATTCATCCACAATGCGTTCATTGATCACACTGCGATCCATAATCGCGGCGACCTCTTCCATGTCATATTCTTTACCGCGCTTTGTGACTCTATCAAGTTGATCACCCACGCCCAAATCAATCACATAGCTTTTAGGGCGAACAAGAAAGCCTTCGCGGATCAGTGTTGCTAACTCAATCTGGTGTGCGCAATTGTTAAATACTCCGCGCAATCCTTTGCCATCACCGCGATTTGGCGTGGCTGTAAAGCCCACAATCTCTGCGCGTTCGTTGTCTTTGAGAACTGCGTCGATTACCTTGGTGTATGTTGGAGCGGCGGCATGGTGGCCTTCGTCAATTACAACCATGTCGAATAAGGGTCTATCTCTAAGGTTACGGTCACGAGACATTGTTTGAACCATAGAGAATACTGCATCACCTTCCCAGTGCTTGACTGTGCCGTTGACGATGCTTGTGGAGATCAAAGGGTTTACGCGCTCGAACTTCTCTTTGTTCTGGGAAACCAATTCGTCTCTGTGCTGTAGAACAAGAACGCGCTTGCCCTTTTTGTGTCGCTTGCCAACCAACGCGGATAACATGATTGTTTTCCCTGCGCCTGTGGGTGCTACGATTAATGTGTTGTTGTGCTTGTCCAACGCTTTGCAGGCGTCAGATACAGCAACCTCCTGATAAGGTCTGAGTAACATATTTATACCTATTTGCTAGAATAGTAAGTTGGGGGGTTCGCGGCCCACGGCCCCCCTATCCGTGGTCTAGCAGGCGCGGAATGGCCCTGCCGCTAGATTATTTCTGCGCCCAAGAAGGAACTGCACCGCTTGATTGTGCAGTAGCTTGTGGTGCGGCAACATTAGATGCAACGGATGTTTGTTGCATTGGGATGCTACCTTGAGGCAGAAAATCATTACTGTTCGGCGTGATTGCGGCTAACAACTGATTGCTGTCTTTATAGCCGTTCGTGCCTTTCTTGATACCCACTTTGGCACAAATCTCCATTCCACTCAAGTCCATCATACCGCTGATGTTACGGTTTTGCTGTGCTTGTGGCGACATATCCGCAGGATCAATCCCGCGTGCGCTTTCTACAATCGACTTGAGCGTGCGTAGCCCAATCTCTTTTGCAAGTGGCATACCGCTCTGGCCTAGCTTGTCACCATCGACAAACACGCTGTGCCAGAACTTGCGGCGATCATACTCGCCACCGATGATTGTGAACTCAAGGTTCATCCACTTAGCCGATGTGCTTTGTGATTTCTTGAACCATGCGCCCTGACCGAACTCAGGGATTTCGATGTCGCCCATTTGAACAAGGATCACGGCACGAACGACTGTTCCGTTCGGGATCAGTGTGAACTCTTGGTTCTGTGGGTTTTCATCTACGGGTACATTATTAAAATTTAACATTATGCTTCTCCTTCGCTAGAAGTCTGAGTTGATGGATCGACAAACGTAAGATCGTTGTCGGTTAATGGTGAGCCACTATTCATCTTTTCAATCAATTTTCCAAGATGCGGCTCTTCAAGAGTGTCTAGTCTTCCAGAACGGTCTTTGGCTGGATAGCCCCATTCGTTAAGAGGTTGACACACAAACGCCCTGTATTGCCCATGATCACCTGACAGAATAGCCATAGTGATAACTTCATCAACAATCCCGGGCAATTCCCTGCCTGTTTTTGCGCCTTCGATTTGAAGGTTATATTGCTTGCGACCATAATCGTCTGTGACTTCATCCAAGATGCCAACAAAGATCACGTTCTTTGATCGGATGTGTTGGATGTGAGTGAGCCACGACATCATTTCGCGCCCGTGCATTCCATAGACTGCGCGAGTATCGACCTTGCCAGAACGATCAGAACGCGCTTCTGGTTGCTGTAAGCACCACTGGAAGCACAAACGCCCTGCCACGGTGATAGAGTCCACAAACAACGTATCGTACTTCTGCCACACCTCTGAAGTATCGCCATACATCTGCGCCACATAATCGTAATGCGACTGGCTATATGGTTGATCGTCAGAGAGTGATGGGTTTGCACCACCTAAGAAGCACGCAAGGTCACGGCATTCCATCCATGTTCTAGGACGAACAACGTCGATAGGATGCCCTTCGATAGCAGTATCGCCTGCCTCCAAGTCCATAAACAACGTAGTTGATGGATTAAGGGTTCGAGCAAGTGTGGTTTTACCCACACCGCTCTGACCACATACCACAATCTTATGACCTTTTTTCTCAGCCATGCGCTGATCGGCTGTAATGATTTGTAGAGTCATTGCTCTAACTCCTCTACTTTGACTGTTCCCACTTGAACAGTACGACAATCCTCAAGCTCTTCCTTAATTGCAGGAGGAGCGGCTGTGAATTTACGCTCTTCTACAGCGAACGTCAGCTTGCCGTAATGTTGCGCATTTTCTGGTGACATATTGTTTAACGTGTCACGCAGTTTATCCTGATCCCATGTGACCTTCTTGCCCACAATGACCTTCAGCCTTTGGTTGCCGTCTGCGATTTGTGCAGTGCCAAAGTCTTTACCGTGCGAACGCAAGATGTCTCGCGCCACTGGCAGAAATGTATCTGATAATTGTTCTTCAACGTCTTTAAGCTCTTCACGCATTTCCTTGATAACGTGCTTGAGTTCGTCTCGACGCTCGAATAGCTCACGACTGTTCATGTCGATTCCTTTCCGCTTTGAGTTACTAGAGTCCCAACTATAACCATATGGTGTGGGTTGGTGTCAAGAACTTTTTTTAGAAAGAAATATTTCTATGCCAAGACAAGCCTTCATGAGTTTCTTTTTTAGTTTAAACTCAGGCGTTTCGACGCCCTTGGCGTCCTCAACAATTTCATGCCACACACCGTCTTTGTCTTCACGCTTGTAGCGGAAGTCAGCAATGTACGCGCATATCTTTTGGTCATTAACGATCAGGTTGTAACGCACTTGTAGCTCAAGGTCCTTGACCGTTCCCGCCCGTTCGAGTGACTTTATATATAGATACCGCTCCGATTCCCATTTCGAATCAAACTTGATTCCTTGCACAGTTACCTTTTTGTTTCCGTATTTGGGTCTTGACCCACGCCGCTTGGGATTATATACAGGTGAAAAGGTCATTTATGGGAAGGAGACTCCAATGCCAAACCCCGGAAAATATAAATCCGTAGGTGTTTCTATAGACGCTTACGACAAGCTGGTTGCCATCGCAGATCATGAGGATCGTGCAATAGGACGACAGCTTGCACGCATGATTGAAGAAACATACGAAAACATTAATCGTAATGTCAAGACATCCTACACAGTCCCTGCTAGTTCAGGAATCGGTGGGCTGGCTTCTGTTATCGAAGACTAGAGTAAGCCAGCACTTCCCAGACCACCCAACAATGTAGAAGCAATGTAAGGATTGGACTTTGCGCGTTCGCGCAAGTTCATTTGCTGTTGAACGGCACTTGGCTCTAATTCTCTTATTATTCTCAAATCATCAACAGATGTTGGCATTGTTACTTCTGGAACACTTGTTCGGGTTGGAGCAGGCGCTGGGCCAACAGCTTCTTGATCTGCCAGCAACGCTCTCGCGCCACCTTGACGAATCGCAGTCTTTCCACGGTTGGCGGCTTGCAATCCAGCGATCAGACCCTGACCAGCACCAGTTGCTCGTTCTGTAAGCGAGGCTCCAGAGCCTGTTACTTGAGAGAATGATTCGTTCAGAACCTGTGATAAACTTTGCGCGGTTGCCTGTGGGCTTGTGCGACCAGCTTTTAATTCTATTGCCGCTCTTATTGTTTGTGGGTTGTTGAGCACATAGTTTAGTGCCTTAAACCTTATTCCCTTTTTAAAGTTTTTAGCTGGGTTTGTGACCATTCCTGTTCGAATAGCGTCTGCCGCCAGAGAGCCTGCGCCAGTTTTACCCGTGTCGCTAAGAAGAACCAGCATGTCAGAAAGCTCTTTAATGTCTGCGACTTGCTGTTTTCCCAAAACCTTGTTTAGCATGTCTGGCTTGTAAGCCTCTAACGCTTTTCGCAGCGAAGACGCTGCTGCCTCATTTACAAATATATCTTCGTCTACTGAACCAAGAATATCACTTACAATTGTTCGCTTTATTGTTTCTTTGGCTGCGTCATTGCCGTCAAAGAACTTCATAACTCTGTCCATTTGTGAAGCAGAAGTGTTCTTGTTTAAAAGAATAGTAGCTGCTTCTTCAGGTGCTATGGTTCCATCAGCCAAATTCTTCAGGGCCTTGGAGGACAATGCTTTTTCTAGCCCGATCTGAGCGTCCTGAACACTACGCAATGTTGTGATAATGTCATCGCTAGGGTTCTGAGCCACAATTCTCTGCATCATTTGGTCGTCAATTTTCTTTACGCCATTGAAGGACAGGGCCTTAGATAGACTTTGAACTTCGCCCCATTGATCGCCAAACAACAACTTGCCAGACTTGCCCAGCTTCTTAATCTTGTTGTTAAACTGCACGCCGTTAAAGGCTAATGGATCACCAAAGTCTTTGTTAGCCACTAGCAATGCGTCATCAAGATAGCTTTTGGCTAATGTCTGACGTAGCTCATCACGACTGATTTGTGAGATAGAACTACCAGCAGAGTTCAAAACTGCGGCAATTCTTTTTGGGCTATCTGTAATTCTGTCAAAAAGACGGCCTGCGGTTAGCTTTACGTTCTCACCAGAGTCACCAAGATTCCGAATAATTCCTAAAGTTTCCAAGTCATTAAACAGCTTGATCTCACCGCGATAAGAGGCGCGAGCATCTAGCAATTGACCCATTGCTTTTTTGACTTTTTTGGCGTTTTGAGGACCGCCCACACCTGTAAGTTTCAAGGCACCAGCTTTATAATTGCTAGGGTCCATCATGCGATCAATGTCGCCTTTCAGACTGTTTAACAGGCGTCTAGGTGTGGTGTCTTTAATCCCCAGTGCTGGGTCCATCAATGTGTCGTTTATATTTTTACGAAGTTCTTTCAGGCCGTTGAAGGTCGTGAACCCTTCTTTAGCACCAGATGAATTCAACTGATCTATCTGACGGCCTATCTCCAAAAACTCATCAGGCGCAACTTTGTTCGCACCCGCGTATTGGCTGTCTATAATGTCTCCAAATCTAGTTTGCATTGCCTTTATATCAAAAATAGGCAATTCACCGCCAACAACCTCTTTTGTAACGCCGTTGATAGTTACAGGGCCTTTCACTTCAGACAAGGTGTCGTCAACCAACTTAAATTGTTCTTTGCTTTGCTTCATGAACTCTTCGTAGTTCTTTACAAGAGACTCAAGAACGAAATCGTCTATCTCTCCACCAGTCTTGGTAGTTTTGGTAAGCATAGAGATTGTGTCATCAATAGCCTTCATGTGAGCGTCTTGTGCAGATTTCAATCCAGATTCAAGCTGTTTAGCCTTTTGCGGAACTGAGTCTTTTATTACTCTAGCCAAGTCATCAACAGTAGAAATGCCAGCCTCACCGAGCAATTTATCACGCTCATTTAAGGCAAATCTAATATTCGTCATAGCTCTTTTTTGTTCGTTTCCGCCTATGGCCCCTGCGATCTGTGATGTCTTTGATAGCCCAGCGGGAAGACCAGCCGCGCCATAGCTAGGCAAGCCCGGAACATCAGCGTCCATAATTTTTAAAGCAAGGTTCGCCTGATCCGCACCTAGCTCGCGTTCAACTTGACCCATAGCACGAGCGCCTGCGTTGACGCCCTTACCAGCCGCACCGATTGCGGCTTTGCCAAGTTTGAATATGGCGTTACCCGCGAAGTCTAAAGTACCCGCAAGCGCGGCTTCTTTTGCCACATCCATACCAATTTCGCCCAAAGACTGCCTTTGTATCCCTAACAGGCTTTCGATACCTTCTTCAGCCGCTTGACCTAATCCTGCGCCAGCGGCTGCACCAGCCGCGCCTGTCACCAAGCCGGGAGCGCCCAAGATACCGCCAATAACCGCGCCAATTGTTTCTGGAGCGATACCCGCCAAATCGGATACGTCCCGAAAGCTCAAGCCCTCATCTTCAATGATAAGATTTTGACCAATAGGCTCCATACCCTGACTGGCTTGACCAGCTTCGGTCAATGCAAGGCGACCCTTTGAGTCTTTTGTGTAGCCTTCTTCACCGACAATTTTGCGTAATATCAGTTCTTTTTCTTCTGGCGTTTCACCAAAAGATATTTTCGCTCTAATGCCACCAGCCGCACCAGTTTCATAATCAAAGCCCTCGTCTCTATCAGAAGCAGAGGCTCTTAGCTCCTCAAAAGACTTGGCTTTTTCCATGCCTAAAGAACTACCACTATCCTGTGATGCACGAAATTTTTTAAGTTGTTCTTGAGGAGACAATTGTTCGTTTTGTAACGATCTAAACTGACGCAACTGTTCTTGAGGTGTCATGTATAATCTCCCGGTTATTTAAAGTCTGCCATAGTTAAGTTCGTGCCATTCGCTTGATTCATAGCATCAAGTTCAGCCTGAGTCGGCATGTCGCTGTTTTTACCTGAAGATATAGATATTCCAAAGTTCTTCTCTAAACTACCTATAGCAGTATCAAGGTTCTTTTGAGCTTTTGTAACTGTAAAGTCATATATGTCTTGGACCTGATTTAATATCAGAACAGGGTCATTGTTGAAAAAGTCAATCTTACCTACACGTTCACTGACTAGCTTTCTGTCACCATCAGACAACGTTTTCCCTGATTCTTTAAGTATGTCAGTAGCGTTATCAATAGAGAAGTTTGCAAGTGCTTGCTTTGCCTGCGCCGTGTTAGATGGCATACCGCCGGGAGGAGTGTATCCTATAGCCCGGAAAAATCCGGTCACTTTATCAATTGCTTGACCCGGAATACTCACACCAGCTTCAATGTTTTTAATTAAGGTCTTGAATGTAGCTTGATCTTTGTTGATACCTTCTTGGTATCCAATAAATCTGTTTACAACTTCTCCAGCATCTTCACCTAGTCTATATTTTGTAGCGGTTGTGCCTTTGTAATTTGGATTCGCCGCAACTCCGCTAACGACCAATGCGGCAGGCTGATCTTCCCATTTCCCGCCAATGAGAGAAACTGGCTCAAATTTAGAACCCCATTGATCACCTAAATCCTGACCTTCTGCGCGTTTAGCAAGAACGTCCATTCTGTCTGCGGCGCTAATGAATTCATATCTTTTTTCAAATTCAGGGTCATTAATAAGTTTATTAAGCTCATACTTACTTAAAGGAACAAGTTGTCCTTTATCAAACCCAGTAAATTCAGCCCCCGGCTCGCCACGCTCGTAGACCCAATACTGGCTTCTGTTCATCATCTTTTCTTGATTAGCCGCACGAGTGGCTTTGTCAGCCGCTTGACTTTGCAGGGCGTATTTACCGCCAGCAAGTGCGCCTTCACGAGCGAGCGTCTTAGCTCTCTGTAGCGCAGGCATTGCCTTATCGCCAGCTTCGCCAACAGACTGTAGCATCTTGCCAACGTTAAACCCTTTTCCTGCTTTGTTCTGCATGAGTGCAAGGCCAAACGCCATAAGCGCGTCTTTTTTATCTACTTTGCCGCTTGTATCAATGCCAGTTGCTTCAGAGAAAACTTTCTTATACTCTTCAATTGTTCGGTTTTTGGGCATTTCAGGACCCGCACCACGAGCCGATTCAAAGAAATCGTCCATAGCTGCGAGAAAGCCTTCATCGGCTTGCTCTTGAGTGACCGCAGCTTCAGAAAATGCAGCCGCACGATCTCCGGGCTTTTCAACCATAGTGCCGCGACCACCTTTAAGTTCGGATGGAGTTATATTTAGTGCGGCAAGGGTGTTCGCTATGTCATCAACGTCTGTATCGACGCCTGTTTCCATGCCGCCAAACTCTCCTAAAGGACCAAATTCGCTTTTGATCGCAGCTAAGGGATCGCCAGACTCAACTTCGGTCATAATATTTGCAGCGTCCATAGCTGCTTTCTCTTCATCTATTTTGGCTTGCCCGTATTCAGTTGGCGATCCAAGATAGTCAATCAGTTGCCCCGGAGCCGCAAGCATAGCGTCTCCAATATCTTTATTTACATCGTAAAGCCAAGATGGAATGTTCAACGTGCCTTGAAGGAAAGAACCTATTTGAGTTTCCGCAGGCTCCATTCCAAAAGGGCCAGATGCACTTAATATTCCGTCTTGTTTGGGATCAGCCATGATTTACCTCTTTATTGTGCGCCTTGGTAGGTAGCATACATGCCTACACCTTGAAGGAATGGGTTGGGAGATTGTGACGGTTGCTGTGTATAAGCACCGTACATTGAAGCAGATGGAGCGCCAGTCAGGAAGTTCTGAGCGTAGCTATAAGGCGCAAGAACCTCTTGAGTGTATCCAAGCTGGTTCTGACGCTCGAACTCTTTCCCTTGTTGATCGTACTCGCGCTGTTTGCCGCCAAGACCATACATGTAGTTAAGATCAGCGGGAGCCATACCAGCGTAGGCGGTGCCAATGTCAGCGGAAGTACCAGCCAACGCGCCGTATCCTTTACCGATATTTGCTTCTGCCGTACCGAGATTGCCAACTGCCGATCCTAAGCCACCAGTTAAACGACCTGCTTCAAGGTTGCGTTTGTTTTCGTCTTCTTTTGCACGAGCTTGCGCTTCTGCGCTTGATAGACCCATGCTACGATACATGTCAGCCGCTTTTAGCATACGACCTTCAGCGTCTTGGAACGCACCCGACTCAGCGGAAAGCTGTGATCCAGCCAAGGAACCAAGAGCCGTTCCAGCGGTTTGTTGACGCTTTTCGCCAGATTCAAATGCGCTTTGACGGGCGTTCTCAACTGCCTGAGCAACTGAGCTTTCAAGCTGCGCACCTGTAAGGCCACGAGCTTTGCCATCTTCAAAGGCTTTTTGTCTTGCGTTGTTGATCATTTGTTCGGAACTCATGGTGCGTGTGGCACCTGACTCGAATGCTTTTTGACGAAGCTGCTCTTCTGTCTGTGATAGGCCAGCAGATGTACCAGCCGCAGCTAATCCACGCTGTGCCGCATCTTCATATGCTTTTTGCTCAATGGTTGTACCACGAGCGCCTAACTCTCCTGTCAAGCCAGAGGCTTGTAAAGCACGCTTGCGAGCCGATTCGTCAGTTGCCATCGCACTTGCCAACGCTTTGTCGTACCCTTGCGACATTAGGTTAGCTACTGTGTTTTGTTTTGTTTCTTCGATTGCACGGGCAGTCTCCGCGGCCTGTACGCCTGCACGAGAGCCACCAAATGCGCCTGCACTTATTGCTTTTGCTGTGTCACCTTGACGGCGCTTTGCGCCCTCACGGGTGATTCTATCCATTGCCGCATCAACGACTTGAGCCTTGTAAGGGTCCATAAACGCTTGCGTTGCGGAAGCTGGATCAAAAGCCCCTAAACCTTGTTCTGCTAGTTCAAATGCGCGACCCGTGCCACGCTCAAACGCTTCACGCGCTCCAAACTCACCTTCGCCAGCTTTTTTCAAAGCATCACGAGCTTCGCCTAAACCACCGCTAAGTTGATAGTCACCTGTACCTTTGCGAAGATTTGCTTCATCAACACCAAATGTTCCTTGCCCACTGGCTATGCCAGAACGCGCGGCATCATAAGCAGTTTTGTCTACGCCGAAGACATCACGACCACCTTCGATAGATGAGCGAGCATCGCCGTATAAGGCATCGGCTCTTGCTTTGGCGTCGAATGCTTGAGTTCCTTGATCCGCACGGGTTTTCGCGCCTGAAAGCGCAGTATCGTATATGCTTTTTGCGTCTACCGAACCTGTACCAGCATCAATATAATTTTGAGCGTCTGGGAAATAGTCTGTAAGCGCACCTGCAATAGTCCCTGCGCCAGTGCTAAACTGATCAGCGGCATCGGGAAGATAGCGAGCCTTTCCCTCTGTGTCCATAAAGTATGTGTTAGCACGATCCATAAACGCTTGACGCTCTTCGGGAGTATCAAAGGTTTGATAAACCGCACTTTGAAGCGGGTCTTCACCAGCTTGAACGTAATCAGGAACCTTAAATAAGTCTGGATACGCTTCCGCATCCATAATACCGCCCTGAAGAACGCCGTCTTCGTCTGGTACGCCGAATATTTGTCCGAGTAACGCCTCATCGTATTCCTGCATATACGCAGGGAGTTGGCGTATGGCTATACTTGTGGATGTGTCGCTCATTACGCTTTCCTCTCTAGTCGGTCCATCATGCCGTACATTTTATTAATACCGCTATTTAAGTTGCCGTTTCCAGCGCCTTTTACCGCATCGCGGGTCATTACGAATTCTCCAGCGGTTAGCATCGCAGGGACATCATCCTTGGTGCCAGAACCTTCGCTTGGCATAATGCCACCGTTTCTGCGAGGATAGTAAGCTGCGCCGCCATCATTAAACTGTGCAGGACCGCCTATGGTCATGCCTTGGTCTGGTATTGGCATATTGTCTACGGGTGCATCTGCAACAGGTTCAGTGCCGTAATAAGGCCGACTTGCGAGGAAGTAGTTTTTGCTTCCATCTTCCATGTTCACTATGTTCTTCATAGCCCCGTCAGTGTCGAGTTGGTCAACTTTACCATCACGGTTAAAATCGTATCGGTTCAAGTCATCGCCCTCAAAAGGTCTAAGACCAACTTGATGTTTGAGCATGTTGGTTACATTGCTCATAGTTAAAGGGTCACTGTCAAAATCACTGAAGTCGTAAGTGTAATCGTTTCTATCGTAGTTACGCTTGGCTAGTGAGTACGCAGGGCCACCTTGGTTATAATACTGAGGCTCAACTGCACCACCATTAGCGTACTGAGGCACGCGACGATCAGGTAAAGGACGCCGCTTCAAGCTAATTGGTCCTTCTCCAGCACCACGCTCAAAACGCGCTCTGTTGCCATAAGGATCAGGGTCTACGTCCTCGCTAAACAGGCTATCTAGTAGTTGAGAGCCAAGACCCATTGCTATAGATTCACCAAACTTTGTGTTTAGCATCTTTCCTATAACGCTATCAGGGTTAGTTCCAAAAAACTCGCCAATGCCCATAAGACCTTCGGCGCGCTTAGGGCTTGCTGCATCTTTTAGTTTATTGGCGATTATGTTTTCTGTGGCCTTACTTCCCTCTTTACCGCCAAAAGCGGTCAACGGGTTAGAACCACCAGTCAATTGATTCGCAACGCCGGGGTCAGCATCAAAAAATGGAATGCCTGTACCGCGTCCAGACATAGCCCCAAGTCCACCACCGATTGCGCCACCCAGCAAAGCGTCCCTTAACGAAACATCTTTACCTTGTAATTTTCTAAGCGCAACGTTTCCAATTGCGCCTTGCACCGCAGGATTTGAAGCTAACTTACCTAAGAATGGAATGATTTTATCAAAGAAAAACTCTGGCTTTCCAGTCACAGGGTTAATGCTATTCTGACCTGAACCCACAACATATCGACGCGGATCAGAGCCTGCATCCTGAAATGCCTTGCCCAATCCGCGAGCAACTTTTGGGTTCTGTCGAAGAACTTCTCTAGGCACAACTGTCTCACCCGGAGTCAGGTGTGCCATGCGTGTATCACCATTTCTTCCGTAGCGTGCCATGTCCTGCATTATACTAACCTCTTATTACTTATCCCAAGTTACCAAATCTTCCTCAAAAATACTAGAGTGTCGATCCAGAAATAGATTCAGGCATAGTAACCTGAACATTTGTACTTCTTTTTTCCGATCCTGTCCAATTTTCGCCGCAATCTGGGCAGTTTCCATTTGGATAAGACGCAATTTCTTCCTTTGTATCTACAACATTTTCACAATTTGCGCAATGAACTGTATCGACGCTCCCAGAAGGACGCCAAGTTGAGCCGTTATCCATAGTAATAATTGTATCATTCATGATATTGTCACCGTTATTGTACCGACAGAGCCTGTCGCTTGTGAGCCTTGAACGTATGGAGAATGGGCTACAGGAACCCGCAATTGTCCACCGTGGTTAAAAACAGTGCCGTCTTCTAATCCAGAGTCATCTGTTTGCAGATTTGTAAACACTGTAAAGGTATTACGGCCTTCTCCGGGGTTTTGCATGTTCTGCAAATACGTCGAATATGACCTAAGAACCTCTGCAAAATACTCTCTACTGTACTCCTCTGGAGGTATGGGAAAGAATGGTAAGTTTAGGTTTCTTGACATTAACGTCTCCCGTCAGGTCGAACGTCAACGCGAGGAGAACCCAATCTCCAACCAACTCCAGTGTCTTCGCTTTCTATCCTGAACGCGAATGACCTGCCCCTAAGCCGAACAAATACCTGTTCTGTAAACTGTTCTACAGGTATGCTTGCTGTTTTTACAACCGTGCGAGCGTCAGACGACAGGTAGTTTCCGCCGGGAAAGTTTCTGACCTTTAGGGTCATAGTGGCCTGTGGAGATGGAGCGGTAGAGTTTCTAAACGTCAAATCAGGTATTAGACGGCGCATAAATGCAAACTGATCACCTTCTCCCAAATCCATCTGACTACTTTCAATATATGAGGTAATTGCACTAGCAGGAGATGTGCTACCATCATCAAAGCCGATCTCTTGGAAATAAAGATAATGATCTGTTGAAGCCGCAAGAGGGTCGTTGTTGACCCCTCTATCTAACCAGCATGTACGGTTCATTAGGCCATAATACCAGATTTTCTGATCATAATTGTATGTCACATAGCTATCGTTTTCACTGCTTGATGCCGATGGATAGAACCAAGTGACCTCAGAGAATGCAGTATTTAGGCCAGCCGTCACCTTTTCCAACTGATCATTGTTAATGTTTGTAAAGACGTAATCTCGAACTGAACATGGGATACGTTGAACCGCACCACCGTAAGCATAGAACTCTTCTGCGCCCATCCAGTACACGTTATCTTCAACTGCAATAGCCGCTAACGGGCTTGCAATCGTGATGTTTTCAGAAATAGCGTTTATGCCGAACGTGAACGGAGGACCAAGAAACTGCATTGCATGTAGTGATACATCCGTAAACACAAGTATCTGTTGTCTTGTTTCTACGGCTGTAATGATCTTTGACCCTGAACCAATGCGCAAATCACCCGCAGTGGTGTCTACAAGAGATTGCCAGTCAAGAATGTTTTCTTGATCAGAAAACCTAATTAACAAGGGGTCTTGCACTCCGGGTTCTAATTCTGAGTCACACCCAAATGCGATAACATGGCGGTCACGATCAGAAACAAGGACCTGTTTTGCTATTGTAGGAACTTTATTAGCACCCGCTATAGACGCTAACTCAACCGCTCTATTTGCCAATCCGTTTGTTTTGTCCCAATAGAATATATCTCCATCACGAACATTTATTAGAAGGTCTTCACCAAAGTTGTCATGTGACCATATGCGAAGTGTTTGACCAGATGTCGCCAAAGATGCCCCAGAACCCCAAGTGCCACGACTCCAAGTACCAGCGCCCCAACCAGTGCCTACGATTGTTGTATCAAGACCAGTGTTGATCTGGTACGCGCCGACAATAGAGCCGCCTCCGTTGCCACTATCTGAGGTTGTTGCGAATACATATGTAGGATTTAAGCCAGTTGTAGTTGTTATACTTCCAATTGTGCTAACAGTACGAGCTTCTATTTGATAGCTATTGACGTTTATAATGTGCGTGATTTGATATTCTTGATTAAGAACAGCAGCCGTTATATCGCCGCCGAGCGTTGCCGTACCTGAATACGTTACAAAATCATTCTCAAGAGCGCCGTGATCTGCATCTGTTACAATTAAAGTCGCGCATGTAACGGCTGCACCGGAAGAGTGAGACGCAGCTACCGTATCGTTGACGCCCCTTACACAACCAGTCAGGTTGTTCCCTGATACAAGAGCATAGGTGATGATTTCATTGTCTATTTTTATTCGCCCAGAGGACGGGAATCCGCTTGATGAAGTCAAGGGTATAGTATCTATAACAGCGTCAATGTCAGCACTTAATGTGTTTGCGCTTGCGGAGAATGTAACGTCTCCTGCCGCCGTAGTCACGCGAAGAGGTGTTATGTCGTTGTACGCACCACCTTCGTTAATATAATACTTGAGGTGGGTTCCTACGCCAAGGAAGTTAGAGCCGTCTAATGCTATCCAAGGATGCAAAGCGCGGCATGTACCCAGAAATGCGTTTGTAGACTCTTTGATCCAACCACCAATTTTTTCAGGATAACCAAACCTAAACCGAACTTTGTCCATGTCAAACCACCCACCTTCATTAGAGTACGAGGTGGTTTCACGGTTGATACCGGGACGAAATTGAAGTTTGGTTAGCGGCATCACAAATCTCCTGATGTGAAGATTATACACAATTGTTCAGTTTACGCCAGAGTTAGCTTTAAGCCGAACAATTGTAGAAATCATCAGTTTTTTAAAAATAAGCCGAACAATTTATGTCAGCCAAGCATATATTTTCTTAGTCTTCTCCAATCGGTCATCTAAGCCATGAGTCCCGCCATTTACACGGCGTGTAATTTTCGTAATTACATCATCGTTTACGCCTGTATCTGCAATTTTAAACAGCCCATTACGCTGAAAAAACCAGTATGCGCTTTCAAATGCGTACTCTGTAGCTACAAGATCAGGGTCTTTCATTACATCTGGCAACCTCATCTCGGATGCAAATTTTCTATAATTTGTACGTCCGGTGCATTGCAAAAATCCTCGGCCTCGGAAAGCCCAGCCGTCATTTTCCTCAGTGTTACCAAGCGCACCGCCTTTTGACCTATGCTCATCCATGTAAACGTAGTTGGCAATCTTTTGCGGATTACGCGCATATTTTGACGCGTCTTTTTTGCCTTCACCAAAGTAACGACCAAAGACACGATTTAATGCGTCTTCAGAATAGTTAAGATTTTCTTCAGTTAGCTTAAAATACCCGCTTTCGTGCGCAGACTGACCAAGCAAGTGAGCCGCACGCTCTGGCGATAGCTCATAATGTTTGCTAATTGCCTTTGCTGTATTTGGACCAAAAGCCCCATCTGGGCTTACTCCACAGCGTTTCTGCAAGGCTTTCATTGCTTTACTCATTTGATTTTCGCTTTCATAAACAAAACTAACCCGTAAATAACGAGTCCAAAAACTGTAGCCACAGCCACATCAACTAGATGTTCTCGCATGTGATATATAAACTCTATACCAGCTTGGACATCCCCCTGACTAGCAACCGTGTTTACTTCCACGTTTTTAGTGCCGTTGAATGTGCCAATGGTTTGCTCCATCTTATCTTCCGCCAATCATGCCGTTATGGTCACGAGTTATGTATTTTAGATCGTTCTCTACCAAAGCCACACGTTGCTTAATGCTGTTG
>WLWG01000904.1_pt1 | contig 29074 bp, 6 predicted proteins | sample 6712871 | NCBI WGS metagenome assembly WLWG01 (sample SAMN12718693, study PRJNA515312) | sponge metagenome | isolation source: marine sponge | host: Mycale hentscheli | place: New Zealand: South Island, Marlborough, Capsize Point | collected 2003-05-01
TTTCTTGCCACTTGATAATAGCTGTCTCGTGATTACCATATCCTATAACTGTAAGTAAATGAGAATAAGGTGACCACCATTCTACTGCTGTTTCTACAATACTATCTAAATATTTAGAGTTATTGTGCTCAGGTCTTATATCTGATTTATTTTTTCTTCTATCTCCTTGACCTTGCATTAGACAAAACATGTCTCCATTAATGTGTATAGGAATAGATTCTTTTACACAGTAATCTAAATCTTTTTTTAATAGTTTCCAATCACATTTTGGATTGTCCCAATGAATATCTGAGAACATAGCAATTTGTGCTTTAGTACCCTCAAGTTTTAACTCGTGAATATTACTCGCATGCTTTATAAGTTTCATATTGATTTTTTTTAACGCATTATAAGATACAAAACTTTATTTTAAGTAAAAAATTTGGCGTTAATTCCATCCATTATAAGCCTCTTCTTCATTTTCTAACTCTTCTATAGCTTGTTGGTATATATCTTCTTTTTCTTGTTCTTGATAAGTATCCCAATCTCTTGCTTGACTAGGTAATAAATTATTTTTAAGCCATTTTGTAAAAGAATATTGTTTTTCTGGATCACTTTCTAACATTACTATACTAAAAGCCCCTTTGTTTACTAATTGCTTGTAGAATTTATTTTTTTCTTCTGGATACTGTAATTCATATATATTTTTCCATCCAAAAGGCATTATTCTTTTTTGAACCCATTTCCATCTTTGTGTTTGTCCCTCATACGGCCCACTTTCTACTTCTTCACCGTTAAACAAATATCCTAAATCAGTTATAGATTTAAGCCACTTTGTACCTACTATAGGCTCATCTACTAAATCAGTCATTGTTGTAGGACTCCAAGGAGCTTTTTGTTCCATCAAAACCCTATTCATAATTAGAGAAATAAAATGAATAACAAAATTATCATCGTCATCATCATCTGCATATTTCTGAGCAATTCCTGCTAAGACTGCTGCTATAAGAGTAGCTAGTAAATCTAAAGCAGTTTTTTTAACTCCTCTTCTTTGAGCTTTACTTAGTTGATCATAAGCTGCCCAACCTGCTGCAAGTCCTTTTCCGTCTTGAAATTGTTTATATATAGCAGGAATATACTTCCCAAAAAATGATGTATAATGGCCTATCTCTTCTTCTCCTGTAATCCAATTTGTTTTTTCTCCTTGAAATTTAGCATCTATTAAGTTAACAAACCAACCACGGTGCATTAATACAAAATCTCCTGCAGAAGTTCTAGCAAGTTTACCTTTATCAGTTTCTCCAAGTAATCCGTCAATGTTGTTACTTACATATTCTATTTTTCCTCTAGCAGCATTTAATAATCCTTCATTAATATATGGCTTAAAATCTTTTTTAATTTTTAAAGTACCATTAACTTCTTCATATGCATTATATAAACTTTTTTCTCTAAGAGATTCCCATTCTTTTTGAACAGATCTTTCATGAGCTTTATCTACTGATCTAGATTTACCATAATCTACGTTTGATTTTTTTGCAGTTTTTCTTAAAAAGTTTTCTTTAGTAATAAATGCTCCATTATATAATCTATAATTATCATAAACGCTTAAAGTAATTCTAGATTTTAATCCATAATCTCCTGTAGCATATGATACATACATAAGATCTCCACTAGCAGCTTTTCTGACTAACCTAGATTTATCACTTTCATATATCATAGAATCTAAAGTAACTATACCCATGTCTTGGTTAATCAAGTGCATTTTACTAGTCTGCTTTGTAGAACCAATTTGCCCTATAACAGTAGCTATTTCTTTTAAAAATTCTCCTCTAGCCCAGTTTTTGCTTTCAACAGTAGTATATAAACCTGTAGAATCTTCTATAATACTGTCTACACTTCCTTTAATATAACCTGCTAAACTAGTAGGCACATTAAACGCAAGGTTATTGTTTCTAATATAGCTAGCTATGTTAGCTGTTATTTTAGTAAGAGAAACAGTTTTATTTGTGCCTGGAATTTTAACTTCTTTGGTTTCTCTTTGTTGGCCATAAACTAATGAGTCAATCATTTCTTTAACAGTAGCATATTCCATAGTTGCTTCTGATGCAACTTTTTCTTTTATATTTCCTCTCTTAGTTTTAAAATATTTTTTATCTTCTAAAGAATTTAATATGTTGTTTGTTTGAGGAGAAATTTTAGTCATTTGATAATAATTTTCTGCCATTTCTGCAAACATTACAATTGATCTTCCTATATCAGTAGATAATTTAGTAGGATCTGCTAATTCTTTAGTAAAAAATATAGGAACTGTGTCTCTATCTAATTCTTTTAATTCACCAAACTGAGTATCATCAGCTTCTATCATTACTCCTTCTTGAGCTACTTGTTTTATTCTACTAAACATATTTCCATCTGCGCTAAATATTCTATCTAACGTACTTTTCATAACTGATGGGACCATATATAATAATTGATCTGTTCTAAAAGCTGCAGGAAGTTTAGCAATAGCTTCTCTTTTAACTCTCATTATTTCTTCATAGTGAAGTCTAAAAACTTCGTCTTGCATTTTTTTAGCAAAATCTTTGTTTTTATATTTTTGATTAGGTACTTGCTTATACTCATTTTTTACAAAGTATCCTTGTTTTTTCTTATTTTCTAAGTCACTTTCTTCTACCCAAATAGGATCAGCATTAGAATTTTTTTTCTGAACCATTACCTGAGTTCTTAAATTTCCTTCATCATCTATATAATCTTTTTTAGCAGCTATTTTAATAGTTTCGGAATTTTGTCCATACCATTTTTCCCACATACTAGAATAAATCTCAGACTGCTCTTGTGTAAAAAAGTTTTTATTAATTAAAGAAGGATCTCCTTCTCCAGTTTCTTCATTTATAAAACCTAATGCTTTTGCTACTTTTTTTCTATACTCTTCTCTGTTTTTAAAATAATCGCCTCTATTATATTCTGATTCAAAATAATGAGTTATTTTACCGTCTTTCTTTTCTATAAGGTCTTCATTTTTATATTTAGTAAAAAATAAAGTTTGAGAATTTAAGACTCTTCTAGCAGTTTTAACTGAAAATCTTTTAACAGTGTTATAAGCATTATAAATAATTTTATGTACTGCACGTATTATAGGTGATTTAGCGTTTTTAAAGTTACCTGTATAATATTTAAACCAATCCCACATACTTGTTTGAGAGGCTTCAAAAGCTGCATCTTCATCATATTCTTTATCCATTACTTCCCCATCAGGAGATCTATTAATTCTTGTAATGTTTTCTTGAGCTTTTTGTTTTATTAAAGGTTTTAGTCTAGTTCTAGATTGAGCCAATAAATCTCTTAATTCAGAAACAGCTTTTTCTATATCATCTATTTCTCCTTCTTCTTTGTTAAGAGTAGAAACTCTAACGTCTTCTACTAAACTGTTTATTAGACTACTATATCCATCTAAAAACTGTCTATAATTTTGTACAGCTGCGTCAGAAAGTAATACTTCTTTTTTTTCTGCAGCATCTAATGTTTTAAAAATGTCATAAACAGATTCTTTACTATTAAGTATCCATCTAGCAATTCCTAAATCATATTTTTTATTTGCTATATCTAATTCAAGTTTATCTTTTTCTTCTTCTAATAAAGCCCTTGCTTTTTTACTGCTTTTACTTCTAGTTTCTTTTTGAGCTCTTTTTATTATAGCTATCTTTTTTAAAAGTTGTTCTTGTACATCTTTTAAAAATTCTTCTTTTTTATTTAATTTTTTCTTATCTTCTTTTTTTTGTTTTTGATATTTTATATCTTCTTTAGTAAATTCTCCTTGCCCTCTATACTGTTTTAATTTATTATATTGTTGAAACTTACCGTAATCTCCTATCTGTTCTAAATTTAAAATATCTTGTGCTAAAGGAATAATAACTTGTTCTATATCATTTCTACCTGCAGTATCTAATCCAAGAGCATAATCTAACCAAGCAGTAAAATCTTGCCATACTTGTTTGAGACTTTGCCAAAAACCAGAAGTTTCTTCTTTAATAAGCTGATCTGTTTGTTTAAACTGATTAACTATTTCAGCAGCTAATATTTTACCTAAAGCTTCTTTTCTAAAATCTTCTTCTGTTTCATAAATATCTTTGTACTCTTCTTTTACTTCTGCATAAGTAGCTGTATCTACGACTTGCTCTAAAGCTTTCCTTACAGTAGGAGGGCCTAAAATATATTCAGATTCGTTTTCACTTAATAACTGCATTTCAATAGCAAAGTGAGCAACTTCTTCTGCCATAGTATCTATATTGGCTCCGTCAGCAATTGCTATAAGAGAGTTCATAAAATCAGATACTCCCAATGCATTCTCTTCAAATCTATTTGGAAATCTTTCCATAACAGATTTTAAAGATTCTACAGCAACACCATGTTTACGAGCCCAAGCAGCAAGTATTCTGTCTAATTTAGCATTTGCTTTTTCAGTATTTTTAGAACTTATTTGTCTAAACATACCGTTAGCATATGGAGAATAATAAGTATCTTCTTTTGCTATTACATTAGCATTTTTATAACCTGCTATATAATAATTACCTTGATAACTTTTACGCAGTCTCCAAGACTGATCTCCAATCATATCAGACATTCTTCTAAGTTTGCCGTCTATTCTTATTACATCATTTTCTGAAAGGTCTTGCTGATAGACTTCTTTAAAAAATAAATCTCTAGCTTGCTTAATCGCAGCTCTTCCTCTACTAGGACCTCCTTGATATAATATTTGAGAAGGTTTTAGTATTGATAAACCTAAATCTTTTAATGCAGGAAAGTCTTCAGTATTATTAGTATCCATCCAAACTCCTACTTTAGCAGCAAGAGTTAAAGGATTGATATCTGTTTCTAACAATAGTTTTTTAAACTCAGGATGAGATTTATTTATACACTTGCTCATTAGTTACATTTTAAAATATTCTGTTGTTCTGCTAAAGATAAGGCGTTCCACTCACTTTCTTTATATAATTTTGATATTATTCTATCTCCAGAAGTTACTGTTCCTTCATAAGGATATTTATTTTTTCCTACTTGCGCCATTAACTGATCAAATAATTGTTTAAGAACTGGGTCATTGTTTATAGTCTTATTTTCCCACAACCTTTTCATATCTTTTTGACTATAAACTTTAAATTCTCCTTTATTTATTTCAGCTGCATATTTTCTACCTTTAACTTCTACTGTATATAATTGAGTAGTATCTTGTAATACAGTGCTTTCTTCTGTATTTGAAGATACAGGTGCTTCGCCTATTGGAGGGACAACAGGAGGTACTTTACTATCATTTTTAATATTATCTGCTACTTCTTTATTTACTGCTAAATCAGCAAGCCTTTTAGCTTCTGTTGTTTTTTTAATATCTTCTGGAGAAGGCTTAACAGATTCTTTAATATCACTTAGTGCATTAAAGTCTAAAGCAACGTTATTTATTCCTAAGTTAGGAACTCTAATATATCTATGTAATAAAATTTCATTATTATAATTATCTGTAATTGTAATAGAATCTGCTAATTTATAAACACTATTCGCATAATGGTTATTTTCTTTTGTATCAAATGCTCTAACATATTCAATAGGATTATCATCTAAGTTTCTTAAATTTTTAGTAGCCTTGTTGTCTCTAATAAGCAAGTTTCCTTGTTTATCCTTAATAATATTATTACCTCCGTAAACGTTTTTAGATTCTTCTGATAAATTTTCATAAGTAGTTTCATCTGTATTAAGATCTGATTTATCATCTAATGTTGTATTAATTTTAGCAGTAGGAATAAAAGAATGTCTTCCTGAAAAATTTCTTATAAATTGATCTATAAATCTACCATTATATTCTCCGTCGTAATTCTTACTAAACAATCTTTTTTGTAATAATTCATTTAGAGTCAATTCTCCTCCCCCGTCTTGTACCTTTAAATCATCTTGTGTAGCTTGATATTCGTTTGTAAAAAACTTTATAGGAACTACATTAGCGAATGTATTAGGACCAAAATTAAATCCATTAGAAAAGAAAGTATATTTAATTAGATTTTTGGCCATTTCTACATTCTTAGGATCAGTATCTAATAACATTCTTTCCCAAGAAGCAGATAATGCTTCTATATCAGCAGAATCTTTTCCTGTTTGATAAAACTCTATCCTAGTTATTGGAGATCTTCTATCAGGGCGAACAATATGTAGCTGATCCATTAGAGGTTTAAAAGGAGAGCCTTCTGGTAAATTTCTTTTAAATTTTAAAAGTTCTCCAGGTAAATTATTTAAGATATCTTTTGATTGACTATGATTAAAAAATTTAAATTCACTAGCAATATAATTTAAATAATTTGAATTGACCATTTGACTTTCTTCAGCAGTTAATGTTCCTGAAGATTTAAAATCTGTAAAACGTTCTTTTATTAGTCCTAAATTAGAAAATATAATATTTGTAGGGTCTGTTTCGTCAAGGTTACCAATAGTTGGAAATACTTTTTCATATACTCCTATAGGTTTATATAAACCATAAAGAGTAAATGCAGGATTCATTCTTTGTCTAGAATTTTTAGGAAGAATTATTTCATCTAATCCTAAAATTTTACTTCTACTTGCTTCTTCATCTTTTATAACTCTTCGTTGTGAGTTTAAAAATTCCCAGTCTCTAGCACCAGTTGAACCATATGCTGTAATAGCATCTGTTTTTGCTGCCTGAACTCCTCTAGATAGTTCTTCTCCTATGTCATATAATTGTTCAAATAAAGCAAGAGCTGTTTTTTGTATTGCTGCAGATTTTGCAGTATCAGATTTTTGTAAATTATTTTCTAATAATTCAGTAGTTAATTCTTTAATAGTAGGTTCTTTAACTTTAGAATCTTTAGTCATGTTATTACTAAGATCCTGCAGTAATTCATTTTTAATTATTGCTAATAATTGAGTTCTACTCATAGAACCTTGCTGGTTTTTAATTCTTTGAGTAAGTTCTAAAATTGCAGGTTGGTTTATTAAAGCAAAAATAAACTCCTCATCTACCCCCAATCTATCTCCTAATGCTACAATATTAGCAGTAAAAGTATTAAAATTTAAGAAAGCAGAAATAGGTTCTTTTGCATTATCAACAACCGCTGCTAATTTAGTTGCTAAAGATCTTGAAATACGTTTATTTGATTTTGATTTAGTTTCATATAAAGAATCGTAAGTTTCTCCATTAAACTCTAAAGCATCTTTTAATCTTAAATTAGTATATTGAGCTTTTGCGTGATGAGTATTATGGTTTGCCATAATACCAATAAGATCTGCTCCATCCATATTACGTCTAAATAGTTCTAATTGAGTAGAAGGATATGCTATATTAAAGTCCCTATCTTGATCTAGTTTATCTGCAGCATCTCTTAATTTTTTTCCTGTTAACTTGGCTTCTTTAGTTTTGCCTGCTTTTAATAATCGTACTCGTGCACCCATTTCTTTAAGAATATCAAAGTTACCTGGGTTAATAATTGCAGGAGCTGTGTGTTTGTTTTCTAAAATAGATTTTAAAATATTTATTTTATTATTATCTCTAGCGGCTCTTGAATTAAATTGAGTAATTTCTAATTCTTTTCTCATCAGAGCTTTAGCAATTACATCTATAACTTGTTTCTTTTTTGCAAGAGCTTCTTCTAGAGCTTCACTTTTTTCAGCTAAATCCTCATCGTATTCTTCTTCATTTAAAATATCACGAAAAGCTTGTATATTTTCTTTTGCTATTTGTCGTAAATCTCTAGCATCTTGTGTACCTAATTCTTTTGACTCTTTAAGGTCTTTTTTAGCCGCTCTAATTAATGCTTCTATTTCTCGAATACTAGCATTTTTATTTTTAGTAGCTAAAGCTAGTTCCCTAACAACTTCTTCTACTTTACTAATAAAAAAAGGTTCTTTTGTTATTAAAGGACTCTTTGTTTGTTCTACTAATCTAGCTAATAATATATCACTTCTAAAAATACTTTCAGCTAAATCTTCTGCTTGTTCTTTATTCTCAATAGTATCATAGTATTTTACTATTTTTGGAGCATTATCTATAATTCTAAATTGTTTAGATAAAAAATATAATTTATCAATATCAAAGTCAAGCCCTGCGATAGTAGTTACTTCTGGAGGCATTATAATAGTGTTTGCCATAGAAGGAGGAGTAAACCCTATTACTTCTATATTAAACATAGAATATTTATCTTCTGTTGGGATCCTGTTAGCTATAATTTCTAAAAGTTCAGGAGCATACATTTTTATATATTCAAAATCAACTTCTCCTTTTTTATTTTTTGGAAAAAACTTTTTAGAAGTATGAGGCATTAATACTTGCCAGATAATTTTACCGTCTTCTATTTTTAGTTTAGGATGGAATTTTTCATCTACAAGTCCTAAAGCACCTTCTTCTGTTAAAGTACTTACTCCATATGAAGGAGTGTTAATTAATCCTCCTCCTTTAATTTTTTGTTTTACTACTCTATTTCTAAAAATAGAATGAAGTAAACTTTCTGTTTGGAATAAAATTCTTGGATGGAATAATGGAAGAGCTGTAGTAATTGTTTTTTTAGTACTTCCTAAAATCTCATCATTTACAGTTACTTCTACAGGAGCAATAGCTGCAAGATACTGGTCCCCCATATTCCTTTCTAAGGCATGTTCTCTTAATAAAGGAATTAGTTTATTATAATTAAGAGTACCGTCTGGATTTACCATTTCTTTCTCCACGGATTCAAAAGATTCTTTAAGATCGTCAAAAATAGTATCTTGATACATCTGAACTATTTTTTGACCAGTAACAACAGTGTTTTTTCCTCCTATATTTAAAGTATAATCTCCTTCTAAATTTATGTCTGAAATAATAAGAGTACGTAATTGAGATCCAAAATTACTTCTTTCATCTATATGGTGAGCAGGAGTTTCTTGCTGTTTTCTATAATCTGATCGATCTAATTGGAAAATTTTCATTCCTTCGTAACCAACACTTGGTTTATATCCGTCATCAGTAAATTCATAATGAGTAAATCTACTGTCTGAAATATTTTTAATTCCTCCAACTTTTACTGCAGATTCAAAAAATGCTACTTCATACTTTTGATCTTGCATGTCATTGTAAACAGCTGCTAATTTAGGATATACTAAGTTGCCTTTTTTATCTTTTTTAAGAGCAAAAGATTTAGTTAAAACAGTTTCAGAGTTTTTAATTTGTATAGGAACTTGTGTACCATCTACATCTAACTTAGTAAACATAAAAGGTTTTAATGGAGATGCTGGTGGATCTATTATTCTTAAATCTTCTATAGTCTCATTACCATTTTTAATTCTTTCATATGCTTTATCATGAGCTTCTCCCCATTCTCCTAAATCTTCTAAAACTTTTTTACGGAAATCTAAAGAAACAAGAGTACCACCATCAGATTCATTATTTTGCTTTTTGCTATTACTACTTGCTTTTTCTTTCCACATTATTTTTAATGCTTTCTTTTCAATAGGAGTCATGTCTGACCCGTCAACAATATCATAAATATGTTCTAGATTTTCTTGACTAGTAGGAACCATACTATCTTCTAAAATAACTGCATCAAAAGTACCTGTGCCTGTAGTATAAGTACCAGGACTAAATATTTGTTTAAATCGTTTTTGATAATCTGTAGTTCCTTTATAAAAACTAGGATCGCCTGCAAATAAAACATTAGTCTGCATTTGGTAATAAAAAGTATTTAATAAATAATCTATAAATACTTCAGTCTGTTCAGCAGGGTCTTTTAATTTTTTATCAAGTACACCTTCTGTAAAATTAAGTAATTCTGTATCTTCACTTACTGAATCTATAATTCCTGATTCTATATATTTTTTAACTTCTTGTTTAAAAAATCCATCTTTCTTTAAATTAAATTCTAAAAAGTTTTCAATTTCTTTTTTTATTCCTTTTTTAGTTTTAAGGTTTTTTCCTGGAACATTATTTAAAAAAGTAAGTAATTGAAATCTTAATCCATTTTTATCAAAATTTTCAGCTAATAATAATGGATGTGTTGGATTATCTTTTTTAAGTTTTTTAATATATTTTATTCTTTCTATTTCACCTATAGCAGTTTCTGTTAATTTTTCTACAATTTCTTCTTTAGTAAGACGTTTAGCTTTTATATAATGAGCTGTAGGAGAATCAGAAGGAATTCCTAGTTTAATCATTATATTTTTTCTGTCTTTATATGCGGCTGATCTTCCATAAAAAAGTCCTATACTAGTTGCTTCCATTTCTATATCAGACATTCTATTATAAGACACAGCTTTATTTTGGCCTTTTCTAGTAAGTCCATCTAATATAACTGAGCTAAATACATTTCTTAAATTTTCATCTTCTTGTAAATCTTTTAATAAAGGAAGATTACTAAGTACTTTATCATTAGCTATAGATTCTATAAAAGCATCCAGTTCTTCTTGATTATTAAACTTAGAAAGCATTTTATTTATTTGGCCAGAAAGTATAATATTATATTTACTTTTTCCACCAACTCCTCTAAAACTAGAAACAAGTTCAGCGTCTAATGCAGGCTCTATTAATTCAGCTAATTGTTCTACTAAACTTTTACCAGACTTTTTATCTTTAGTATACTTAATGTCTGTTTCAGGCATTAAACTAGTAAATGGATTTTTTCTGATAGTAGAATTTCTTACATATTTAGGAGTATTTTGAATAGTTTTATTTCCATTTTTTAAAGTAATTTCTTTTTTCTCTAAAGTCCAAGCCCCTGACCCAGTCAACTGTTGTCCCATTTTTAAAAGTACTCCTAATAAATTTCCTATTGCACCTCTTTTATATCTAAATTCATTTCCTCCTGATTCATAAATTTTTATTAATTGATTTTTACTAATAGGAATATTTACTTTAGAAAGAGTTTTAGATAGTTCTTCAAAAAATATACTTTCTTTAAAAAATTTTTCGTTTTTTGTGTTTACTGTTTCATCATTACTAGTATTTTTTAAATCAAAAACTGCTTTAAGTTTAATAAGAGAATCAAAAAAGTTTTTTGCTTCAGAAGCAATAATATTATCTGTCCAATTTGATGCAGCTTTGTCTGTTCTAAATAAAGAATTATTAGTAGATAAAAAATTAGCTATTAAATCTTGTGATATAATATCTTTAATTCCTTTAGCATTGGAATTAAATACTCTAAATTCTCCATTAACTTCGTATACACTAACAAATTGTGCATAATTTTTACTACCAAAATTAGTCCAAAATAATGTTCTTAATTTAGGATTATTATTAAATATTTCAATAATATCTTTTTTCCAAGGCTTGTTAAGTTTTGAAAGTTTTTCGTTAAATTCTTCTAAAGTATAACTATTAGCTACTTGAGAAACTAGAGCAGCAAATACTGTTTGAGGATCTTCCACATCTTGTATACCAAAAGGAGTTACAGCGGGACCGCCTTTAGAAGTATATTTAGGTACATTTGCAAAAAAACTAATTAGCTGTTGTCTCATTCCTTGTTTAGGATTTCTTTCTATGCTATTTATTTGCGCTACCATATCACTAGTAGTCTCTCCTTCTTCTATTTGTTTTATAGCTTCTTCTCCAGTAATTTGTCCTGTCGAATCTTCTTGCCTAATAGAAGCTTCTGCATTATATCCTCCATAAGATATTTCAATACCTTCATTTGATTTTAAAAATCTAGTAAATTTTTCAAGTAAATCTGTAGATTCTAAAAACTCAATACGTCCTTTATTATTTTTTCTAACAGCTTTTTGGTTATTAGTTATTATTTTGTAAAATTTACTATAGCTATGCAATAAAGAATTATATTTACTTACGGCTTTCTTATCTCCTTTAGCTTCTGCCTTTGCTTTTAAATTTTTTAATTTACCAATGTCTCTAACAACACTAGTAATAGCATTAGTAAAAAGTACGTGTGGACCTGATCCGCCTTTAACATTATTTTTGGGGTCTGCTTTTATTTTTAATTTATTAATAAGTTCAGGAACACTAAGCTTGCCCTCTGGATCTATTTGCTCTCTAAACCCTTGAAGTGCTCTTTTAATTTTTGAATTAAAAAATCTTAGTGCCCATTTTTGTTCTATAGGATTAATGTATTTCCTATTAGGAGCAGTAGTTCTTTGAGACTGTCCTATAGATTGCCGCACAGATCTTTTTAATACAGTATTTTTAAACTCAATAGAATCAGAATATACTCCTAAATTTATATTTTCAAAAAGATTATCAATATTTAAGACTTTGTTCTTTTTAAAAAATACTTTAAGCATTCTAGATAAACCTTTAAAAAAAGCATTAGTCTCTTTAAAAGTTTCTTTACCTGCTAAAATATCTTTCTTTTTTTGGTCACCAGTTCTTTCGTCTTTAACAACTTGTTTACTTATAGGTTTAAGTTTATCTACTTCTTGAGTTTGTTCGTAAGACATAAACTTGTCTGCTAAAAATTCTTCTAATTCAATAAATGTAGGCCTAACATATTGAACTTTTTTAGTGCCGTTTTTTAAAGTAACCTCTTTTCTTGTTAAAGGAATTTCTTCTTGATACTTATAAAAAATTTCGTTTAATATTTTAAATCTTTGTTCTAAAGGAAGAACTAAATTAAATATAACATGGAATGCTTCATGAGCTTCTGTACCTGCAGGAGCAAGTTCTTGTATTAAAACAGCTGCTGTAGTAAATAACCCATATAACTCATCACCATGTTTTAAAGCTTCTTCTAATTGCTCAAAAGATTCTTTAGGTAAATAATTTTTTATGTTTTCAAAATTTCTTACAATTCTTACTGTACCACCTTTTCCTGATTCTCTTTTAAAAGATTCTCCTAATATTCTTTTAAGAGTTTCTAATCCTTTTTCTCTAGCCTTTTTAGCGTCTTCTTTAGTAGGAAGATCTGCTTTAGGGCCCATTTTTGTTTTAAGATTAGGGTCTGCAAAGAAATCGACATCAAAATCATCAAAGTCATCAGTATCAATATCGTCTCCTGTCTCTTCATTATTATCTACAAGATTCTGTTCCCTAGCGCTTTCTTTTTCTAAAGCTTGTAATGTTTTATTTATACCTTCTTCTACTATCTCAGCCCCTTTATTGGCTTCTTCTACTTCTTGTTCTTTAGCAACTGCTATAGCATTTTCAATATCTTCTAAAGAACCTTCTTTAAATATATCTTCTGTACTTTCTTCTGTAGTTTCTTCTGCAGTTTTTTCTGTACTAGTTCCTTTTTTTTCTTCAGCTTGAGTAGCTTTAGCAGATCCTAGTAATTGATCCATAGATATTCCAAGACCAGCTAATTCTGCATCATCTGCAAATTCTTCATTAAATAAAGGACTTTCTTCTTCTTTAGTAGAACTTACATCAGGATTAGCAATATTTGAACTTTCTGCTGATTCTCCAAACTCTTCGTTAAATACTGGAGTATTTGATTTATCAAATTCTAATACTTGTTGTTTATAAGATTCTTTTTCTTCAGATGATAATTGATATGTTTCTAAAAAGAAAGAACTTGAATGAAAAAAGTTTCCATTGTCGTGAAACAAATCTGTTTTAATAGCATTGCTATTTGCTACTTTTTCATTATAACCATCGGTATTAATCCCATAATAACTTATTTTTCTAATTCTACCTCCTAAAAATTCAAATAAACCTTTTAAATTAGAACTAGGATACGATAAATTAAACACTTTAACAGTACCATCATCCTGAACTTCTTCCCATTCTAAATGAAATTGTTCATTTTCTCTGCTATATGTAACATTAAATCTATATAATATATCTTCTATAATACTTCTAGATTCTTGTATATCAGAAAGATCAGTTAAATTTATTAAATTTTTTAACTCTTTTTTAAGAGTTTTAAAATCATTAGTATCTTTAATTAAATTAGTAAACAATCTTACTGGATAATAACCGTATGCAGAAGGAACTAACATGTAAACATATCCAGCTTTCATACTAGCAGTAAAATCTACTTTACTATTTCTTATTATTTCTTTTATTTCTTTTGATAATTCCCCTTGTCCTGTATGAATATTTTCTAATTGAGTATCTCCTTCTGAATTTTGCCCCATATTAATACCTGTTGTAGTCTTTATGACAAGCATTAATTTATTATTTTTATCGCCACGAGCATCTGCAGCTTGTTGGAGTAAAGTGGCTGGGTTATTTTTTAAAGGCTGGCCTCTTTCATCCTCTTTAATACTTCTACCAATATTAAGGTTTCTTTGAATCTTTCTTCTAATTCTTAATTCAATAGGCTTTTTAGTAATAGATGTTTTAGCTTCGTTTTTAATTTTAGAAGAATCTAATTCAAACTCTTTTAAAGAGACTACTTGATCATTTACTAATTGATCTATTAAACCATTTTCTAAAATAGATTTAAACTCTGCTTCTGTTCTAAACGAACCGTCATACCAATATTCACAAGCCATTGATTAAATTTTATCAAATTTAAGGATTTTAATTAACATTTCTCTTTCCCTATAAATGCGTCTCCTTGCATAGTAGGATTAGCAGTAAGTTGTTTTATTATATCTTCAAAGTTTTTATCTATTACTTTTTCTCTAGCAGTTTGTTCTACTTCTGTTTCAACTTCATTAGTTTGTTCTGCTGAGTCTTGTTGAGCTATTGCTTTATCTATAACAGCCTGTCCTACAGGAGAAGTAACCCCTCCTTTTAAAACTTTTCCTGTTTTTAAATTTGTTATTGTTCCACTACCAACATTAAAATCAACTGAATATTTAGTGCCTTTGTAAGTTACAACTTCAACATTATTAGTTTGTTCTAAAGCAGCTATTTCATTTTCATATACAGCTATATATTCTTCTGCTGTTTTAATTAGTTTTTTACCTACCTCATCTCCTTTCTTTTTATTATACGCAATATCTTTTTTATGCCTTTCTATTTCACCTTCATAAATTTCTTTTAAAAATAAGTCAGTAAATTCTGAAAGCGGATCTAAAATTTCTTCCTTGTATTCTTTAGTAGGACCTTGATCAGGTACTGATGTACTATTTGCTTTTTCAGATACTGCAAAAATTTTCTTTTGTATATCAGTATATTGAGGATTTTTTAGAGTTTGTTTTTTACCTTTAAAACTAGCTTCTTTTATTAATATGTCTACTAATTTTTGTGGAATAAGATTTTCTTTTTTATTTATTTCATCAAAATTATCTTGAAGAGTAACCTCGTCATAAGGATCTAAATCATTTCTTTTTACATACATTCCTTTAGGAACAACTCTTTCAAAATTTAAATCTCCATCTTTTCCAGGTTTAATTATTAGTATTCCTCCATCAGGAGTTTGTATTCTAACTTTAGTACTTAAAGACGCTGTAGTTCCTGCAGAATCAATTTTTAAAACATTTTTATTAATACCTAATTTCTTTTTTCTAGCTTCTATTTCTGTTTCTGGCGAAGTAGTTTGTTTTCTATCTTTATTTAGTTCTTCAACTTGTCTAGTAGCTTCTTCTTTTGGCATAGGATTATATGACTCTCCTTCTCCTGGAGGATTCATAGGATCTACAACAATATATTTTGTTACCATTTTACCACTTTCAATCTCTTCTTCTCCAGGTTCAAAGTCCTCATATTCTTCTACTGTAGCAAGTTGTACTTCAGGTGTAGTAGTTTGTTCTTGTACTATTCCTTCTTCTTTAATAACTATGAAGGTAGAATCATCATTTTTGTTTTCATCTTGAAATTTTTCAAAATCTATATTTTTACCAAAGTCAGTTTTGATAAAATCATCCATAGCTTTTTCTGTTTCAATAAAATCAGTAGCAAGAACTAATGTTTGTCCATCTTTTAGTTCTACTGTAAACCTATCTACTTTAGGCGAATTCATCATCGGTTTACCGTCTTTTACACTAAACATATATGCTTCATCAACACTAGCATTTGTAGATAAACCATGAGATTGAATTACTTTACCATTTTTATCTACTACAAAAAATACAGTATCTCCTACTTTTTCTATTTCATATTTATTTGGAGCTACTTTTTTTGCTACTGCTGTAACTGCACCTGTAGTTACTGACTTATAACCTTTATTATCAGATGTTTTAGTAAAATCTGCTCCTTTAAAACCAGCTAACAAATAATTTAAATTAATTATTCTCACCCAAGCTGTGCTAGCATTTTTATCCATACCTAGAAAATCCATAGCTTCTTCTGCAGTCATCTCTGGATTTTTTTGAAACTCTTCATATAATAATTCAGTTCCAGTTTTTACTGGTGTACCTTTTAGCATATTAACTATATCAGAAGAAGCTTGTCCAGCAGATTGACTTGCTACTCTATTCATTCCTCCCATACCGTCTGCTAAAATATATAATCCATTTTCTGTATCTACATAAACAGCATCCTCATTTTTGTTTTCTCCTACTTGACCTGCAGTACCAAAAGTTATATTATCTTTTGTTTGTATAGTAGGCTCAATTGATTGAATTATTGTTTCACTAGTTTCTTTAGTTTCTGTTTTAGGAGCAACAGTAGCTTTTATTAATTTACTATCTTGAAATCTTTCTTCTGTTTTTGAAATTCTTACTATTCCCTTATTCGTATTTATTGAATCTTTGGCCGAAGGAAAGAAAATTTCTACTTGATCAAATCTAACACCGCCTGGATCTACAATAATATTCAGTATTTCTCCTCTTCCAAATTCTGGATGTATAATATTATCACCTTTTTTAAGTGTTTTAAGTAATTCTAAATCAGATGCTATGTCTAATATTGTTTCTTTAGCTTTCGCCTCAGTAACAGTAGATTTGTATCCTGAATATTCTTGAGTAACAGCAGTACTTTCTTTGCCTAAAATAGTTCCGTCTTTATCGACTTTTCCGTTGTATAGCGCTTCTCTAAGAGCTATTGAGCTTGGGTCAGAAGTTGCTACAGGAAGCCTTCCTATAAATACGTCTCCGTGAAAAACATTAATTCCTATATTAGAAGCATCATTATTGGCCTTGTCTCCATATTTATCTTCACTAAATTTAAATGTAGCTGTTACATTATTTTTTTCTAAATATTCATTGTTTAACCAATTAGGAGAATTAACCAACTTCATATTATATCCTTTAATATCAGGTTGATTAGAAGGATTTCCTTTTGAGTCTTCCCAAATAAAAGGTTTGCCTGTATTAGGATTAATTTTTACAATAATATTTTTATCTTCATCAAAAATTAATTTCTTTTCATTTATTGTAGGAATAATACCTTTAGTCTCTTCTTCAATAATTTCATCTAACATTGAATCTAGAGTAGTCGCTTGTTTGTCGTCTTCTTCAAAACCTTCATTACTAGGCTCTGGAGTTGTATTTTGTACTTTTTTATTTCCAGGATTAGTTAATGCAGTAGAAATTTCTTCTATTATATTTTCAAAATTATTATATATAGTAGTGAATGCTTGTAAAAAATTATTTTTAAATTCTTGATCGTTATTAAACTGATCTATATTGTCTAAAGAAAATTTTAAACCACTAGGCATTTGATCTCTATTATTTAATACTTCAAAAATATGCTCTATTAAATTAGTGTTTTTACCGTCTTTTAAAAGTTTTACAAGTGTGTCATAAGATATACCTTCTTCTTCATCTAATTTTTTAGATAAATTTTGTAATTGTTCTGTAATTTTTTCAGAGTTAGCAGGCAACTCTTCTTTAAATATTTGTCGGTAATTATCTAGAACTGTTTTTAAACTAGCAGCATCTTGTTTTTTTTCTACTGCTTCTTCAGCTTGTTTTCTAACATCATCTAATAATTCTTCTTGAAATCTATTTTCTAATTCTGCTTGTAGCGTTAACCATTTATTAGCTCCTTTTTTTGTAAACAAAGTAGAATAGATTTCTGAAATTTTTGCTTTTCTAGATTTAATTTTAAAAATGTCATTAACTAAATTTCTAATCTCATCTTTATTTAAATTATAATTTTCAAAATTTTCTTCTTTTATATTACTTAGTATTTCAGAAATAAAACTATTTAGCTTTTTCTTTCCTTCTTCTTCTGCAAAATAAATTTTATCTCCTTTTTCTAAAGCTGCTAAAACTTCTTTATAATTTTCATCTTTTGATAAAGCATTTAAATTAACATTAGGAGCTAACTCTCTTAATCTATCTTGTAATTCTTTCTCTCTTTTTTGTAGATTATTAGTAGTAGAAAGTAAACTAAATACTTTCTTTTTAAAAACATTTTGTTTTCCTCTTATATAATTCCTAACAGCCGCTTCTGTTTCAGGCTGATCTTTAACTGCATTTTTAATATCTTGAGTTGCAAATTCTTTTATTTCATTTAATCCTGTGTAGTCTTTAGCAAAAAATCGATCTATCCAAGCCCTCTTATCGTTAAAAACAGTTTCTGTTGTATCAAAAGCTTTAACAGTTTGGTTTATGTTTTCTTCAAAAGTTTCTAAATTTTTCTTTTTAGATTCTTCTGTAAATTGATAATCTCCTTCTTTATGAGCAAACTGCTCATTAAACTGTTCTAGACTCATTTCTTTAAGAGCTTCTATATCTTGATAGACTGTATCTAGAATACCGTTTTGCATTTTATTTTCTACATAGTTATGTAGTTCATCATGTTCTGCGTTTTTATAATTATAAACATCTCCTTCTTCTAATGCTTTTTCTTTTTGTTCTTGTATAGTAACATTAGCTCTAAAAGCATCAAAGTTATTTTTTAATACTTCATTTGTTTGCGGTCCGTCATTGTAAGCTTTTATCGCAGCTTCTACTTCACTAATTTTTTCGTTTACTTCTGACACTGCCTCATAAGCACCACCACTCCAACCTAAACCGATTTTACCACTTGCTTTAGTTTTTACCATAGGAATTCCTATGGCTCCCATTAAAAATCCTAATGTAACAGAATCTATTCCTTCTACTGATTTAATATATTTTCTAGAAGCAGATCCCATTGCTTGTAAAAACCCAATAGAAGAATCTACAGAAGTATCTGAATATGGAGCTGACCAATAATCAGCATATCCTTTTTCTATAACTCCTTGAGAAAATTCTTCAAAAGCTTCAGTACCCCCTGATTTTAAACTAGGAAGTGCGTATTTAAATACAAGTTTTTCAAAACCTTTTGCTTTAGAGAAGTTACTTACTAATTTTCCTCCTTCCATAGTAGCTCCATATAATGGACCTGTCTTAGAAAGAATTTTTTGACCCCCTCTATAACTTGTTCCAAAAATTTTAGGAAACTGAATCATGTAACTTGCTCCTACTAAAGGAATATTAGTTAAATAAGCAGCTTTACCTGCCATTTTAGCACTATATCTCATTTCTGCTAACATTCCAGGAGGAATTTTTTCAGATACTTTATCGATAATTTCTTCTTGAGTAATTAATAGATTTCCAAACTCATCTGTATTTTCTGAAATTAATTGTTGATATTCTGAAAGTAATGCTGAATTACTTTGTATATAACCAAATTTAGATTGCATTAAAGTATTGTCTTCAGTATCATTACCTATTAATGCAGATTCATAAGCAGCAGAACGATACATAGTCCCAATTGTTCCTGCTCCTTTTGTCATAGCATTTGAGACTTTAATAACTCGCCTCATAGATTCTATATCACTTAATTTATCTAAACCTCTTATTACTCTATATCCTTTTGCAAATTTTTGAGCTCCGAAAGCACCTGCTCTAAAAAACCCTCTAGCTAATTTACTAGCACCTGCATGAATACCTAATCTGCCTAAAATTACTTCTGAACCTACAGCTCCTGCTACGAAAGAAACAGTAGGAACAATATCGTCGTTAATAGACTTAAAAGGATGACTAAATAATCTACTAAAGAAAGTTTGTTGTCCTACTACATTACCCGCATCATCAAGTTTTTTTCCATAATCATACCCTCCGTAAACGACAAATTCTTTATTTATGTCTTCATCCATTTCTTGAAAGAAGTCCATTGCACTATTATTTCGAATTTTACTTCCATCTAAATTATAAAGTGCAGAACCTACTCCATATATAGGAGCTATTAATCCTGCTCCTATTTTTGCAGTAGTACTTCCTAATAATTTAGCAAAGTTATTTCCTAAAGAACTTACCCAACCTTGATTTTCGTCTAAATCATCTACAAACTTTTTTAATTGTTTTGGGTAATTTTGTTTTCTAAAACCCGCATAATCAGCAATTTCTCTATTAAAAGTTATACCATAAGTATTAGGATTTAATAATTGAGTCATTTTACTTCCATGCTCTTCTATATATTTAGCACGTTCATTAGGATCAGGAATTGCTATCGATAAATCTACAGGAGTAAAAAGATTTTTAGCAATAGGATCCACCATAAAATTAGTGCCCTTAATAACATCACTAGTTACACCATTAATGCCCGAACTAGCTAAATTAGTTGCAAAATTTTGATCTTTACTTTTAGGAGTTATGTAAGCATCAGAAGATGTTATCTTATCTTTTGAAGATTCTAATATAGGATTAGTTTCAGGTTCTCCGTCAGGATTGCTTGTATCCATTCCTTTTAAACCAGCGAGTTTTAATTTTTTTTCTATAGATTGTTCAGCCATTATTTTATAATGTTATTCATTCTTTTAGGATCTCTATAAATGCTAGGATTTAAATTAGCTATAACTAAAGGAACTCTTCTGCCTCCTTTAGTAGTATATTTTAAATTATTTGCAGCACCTGTACCAAAAGTTAAATCTAATTTTGCTAAAGCAGTAGGAAGATTAACTTGATTGCTTATAGTAATAGCGGGTAAATCTACTTGTTCTACTATTTCAAAATCATTTGCATTTCTTATTACTTCTGTAAACTGTACTACAATCTCTCCTTCAGAAGTTGTTTGGTATCTAGAATTATATTCTCTAGTAACAATATTTCCATTAGCATCTTCAAAAGGTTCACTAACTACTCCTTGATTAGAAGATGTTTGTCCTATTTCTGATTCTATTCCATTTAAGGCTCTGTGTTGTAAAGTATTGGCAAATTTATTATAACTAGAAGCTATTTTAGCACTAGAAGCCATATAAAAAGGAGCGTAATTTGCTCTTTGTTTTTCTATAAATTCTATTCTATCATTTTCATTTGCTATTGTACTAGCGCTTTCTATATAATCTACAAAGTTTTCAGTAACCTGTTCTACAGGCTTTTGACTTAATCCTTCAGCACTTAGGTATAAAACTTCAGGATTATTTTTAGACATTCTTTTTAAATCATCATTAGAAAATTTTACTTCTGCATTTTCTTCCATCGCTTCTCTAGTCGATTTAGCAATAGGAGTAGTTCCTTTATCTACGTATTGTTCCCATTCTCTAAGATTTTGATTTTGATCACTAAGAGCGCTTTTTCTATAAAAAGCCATAATAACATTATTATTTTGATCTACACCTGCAAATCTAGGATTGTCTGTTCTATAAGCATCTAATGTATAAGAATGCTTTAATCCTGCAGGATCTAAAGGAACACTTTGTCTTGTAGAAGGATCCCAGAAAACTCTAGCATTTTGAGAACCTCTAGACAACATACTATCGTCTACTAAAGATTTAAATTGTCCTGATGAAAAGTTATCAGAATTCTCATCAATAACTATTTCTGGTATTTGATAAAATTGTTCTGATCCTAATGTTTTAGACTTCCTATAATCTCTAAAAATTTTGTTAACTATAGCTTCATTAGGACTAAAATAAGATTTTGAATTTATTCTATCTACAGCTTCATCTACTTTAACATCTAAAGAATTAAATCTTTTAAATAATTCTCCTCTTTCCTTTTTAAGATCTTCAGATATTTCTTTATAATTTTCAGAATCATTAACATCTGTTCTATAATATAAATACTCTTCTAATTTTTCTTGTTCTGTTGAAGTTAATTCGTTAAAAGGTTTACCCATAAAAGCATTAGCAGAACTTTCTAAAATTTCTTGATATTCTGTATCAAGCTTTTTAAGTTCTTTAGTATCATCATTAGTAAATTCTTTTGCATCATTATTTACTAAAATATTATTGAGAAATTTAGCACTACTTACAGTATTACTATTAAAACCTTCTTTTAATTCTTTAACACTTTTTAAAATTTCTTCATCAGATAATTCTAGACCTTTTGTATTGTCTTTTATAATCTGAACTAACTCTTCTTCAGATTTATCTTGCAAATAGTCAGTAACTAAATAATCTAAATCTTTTAACTGAGAAGTTTTAGTATATTGCGCTTGATATTTTTCTCTTCTATCAGCTGTTATTTTAGCTTCTAATTCTGCTACTTCTTCTTCACTTAAATTATCATCTAATAATTTTATTTTATTATTTTTTATATTATCTGCTAATGTACTAATCCTATTGTCAAACATTTCTTCATATCCTATAGTAGTTTTAGCAAATTCATTATTTTCTGATTGTATAAAAGCTATAGCATCACTTACTTTATTTTCTTCTTTTTGTTGAGGATATGCACTATTTCCTCCAATAGTTTTATTATTTTTTAATGCATTTAAAGCTCCTTCTGTGTAATATATACCATTTATCATTTGTCCAGAACTAACATTTTTTTCATATAATTCTCCTACACTACTAGAAGGTTCTATAGTATATGTTTCTTGAACTTTTTCTCCATTTTCATTTATACCATCTATTGTATATTCAACTGCTTCAAGCTGTAAATTTTCTTCTTCTACTCCTGGGGCACTTCCTCCTGTACTAGAAGTTTCTCTATTAACATAAACAGGATTTATTTGTGTATTAATACTTTTAATTGCAATAGCTTCTTTTATTTTTTCATTCTTTTTACTATTTCCTCCTGAAAAACTAATAGCTCCTTCATTAATAAAGTCTACTACGTCAGCTCCTGCTAAAGCAATTTTATCAAAGTATCCCATCTGCTCTGCTAAATAAATTCCTCCAGCTTGTTGTTCTATTGCGTCGGAGTCATTACTTTCTAATAAAGAATAAAGTTCTCCCATCTTTACTTCATTTTCTTCTAAAGTTTGATTTAACGTTGCTTTTTGTTCTTCATTAAGATTGTTATATTCTTCTTCGTTATTTTTTAAATCTGTAAGACCTTCTACAATTTCTTGTAATTCAGGAATAGCTCTTTTTATAGCATTTTTTGAAAAATAAAGAGGATCTTCTTCTTCAGACATTCCTTGAAGCACTGCTTTTTTAGCTTGATCATTTTTCATAAAAAACTCCATTTGAGCTTCTTCAGCTTTCCAATTTTTAAACCTATCTCCTGTAAGAATAAAGTTTCTTATAGATCTTTGAGCGTCTCCTATTTCTATAGATTTAATTAATTGTTGACTTACTTGTCCTGGATCAGCATTTGGATTAGTATTTAAAATAGCATTTAATTGTTGTGAAGGGTTTTCCATGTTTGCTATTTGTAAAACTTTATCCTCTAACTCTTTTTCTAAATTAAAACTTTTAGGACTAAAGTCTCCAGTATTATAAGTTCCTGTTGCTTTATCATAATTAGTTCCTTTAAATTTATTTCTAGCATTATAATCCCAAAGCTCAAAATCTTTTTCAGTCATGTTTTTTCCATCTACTCTGTCTCGCATAATTTTATAATTCTCTTTATAAGAATCATAATTACTTCGCATACCTGAAAGCTCTTTATTACTAGTAAAGAATTCATTTAATTGTTTAAGTTGCCGAGAAGCTTCTCTATAGTTTCCTGATCTAACTAAATTTTCTGAAAGTTCTTTTGTTTTTGCGTCTAAATCTACTAATAATTTTTTAGCACGTTCATCATCTTGTGACATTCTAGATAAAGCATATTTAGTTTTATCTATTTCTGATTTAGCAATATCAAATTTTTCTTGCATCTTAGATAAAGGCGCAGCAAAAGATTCTAATCCTAAAGGCTTGTATTCAGAAGTATATGGTGTAGATATTGGAGTTAACATATCTTATTTATTTTTCTTTAGTTTTTTATTTTCTTTTCGTTTTTTTAACAAATCGCCTAACTGTTGTACTAAAGTTTTGTAATCTGGTTCTGCAATATCTTCTGCTCCCATTGCAGCATATTTTAAAGCAAGTTCGTTAGCTTGATTAGTAGTTGCAATTTGTTGAAATTGTTCAGCAGCAGCTTGTAAAGATTTTCGTTTAGCTTCTTCAAAACCTAATTGAAGTTCTTTTTTAATTTTTTCTAATTTTTGTTTTTGAGCGTTATTAAGTTTTTCTCCTTCAAATTCTAATTTAGCATTAATAACATCAATTTGTTGAATTGTTTGTGCTTCTAAACTATTTGTTTGTTGACTTACTGCTAATAAATTACCAGGATTACTTCCTACTTTATTAAAAGACCTTTTAATTTTAGCAGCATTTCTTCTAATACTATTTACGCTTTCACTATAATCTAATTTAGGAGTTTCTATTTCTTGAAACTCAGGTTCAAATCTAGGATCATATTTATCAAATAATCCTGAATATAAATTCATCATAGGGGCAGCCATCTTAGCAGCAAATTGTCCTGGAGTTTCTTTAAAAGTAAAATCTCTATTTATGTCTTTTTGATCTACATCTACATCAACCTCATTATCATCATCATCTTTATTAGGATTTACTACCCCTCCTTTAGGAATAATTTCTGTTTTAGAAGTTTCTACAGGAGTAGTGACTTCATTAGGAATAGAATTAACGTCTGTACTAGGAATAATAATTTCTTGATTACTTTCTGGCATAGTTAATAAATCTGGAGGCAATATAGGCAACCTCTTTACTTGTGGCATATAATCTGGATTCTCTGGCATAATATTAACTGCATTCTGACGATCTAATTCTTCCTGTTCTTTGAATTTATTTATGTAAGAAACCATTGCGGGGTTTTCTTCTAATGCAGGATTTAAAACTTCATTTTTTATAGTTTCTATAGGATTAATTAATGAAGTAGGAATATTACTATTCTTTTTAAATCTTTCTGCAAAAGCTTGTTTAATAGCTTCTTTTCCTCCATACTTATTAACCATGTCTGTATCAGCTAATAATTCTTCTAAAGAATTATAAGTAACATCTTGTTGAATAGTAGTTCCATCAGGATTAGTTATACTTTTCTTTAAAGTTAAAGGCCCCCCTGTATTATACAAACGTCCTCCCATATCATTTTGAGAAGCTTTTATTGCTTTATCTGTTGGGTAATCTGCATCTCCTGGTTGAGCAGGACGATAATTACTTCCCATTCTGTCTTTTTTAGCTTGTATATTAGCCCAAAGACCTGGTCTACCTCCTTTTCCATAAGAACGAGTTCCCATATAACCTCCAGTAGCAAAACCTTTATTACCCTGAAGAGTCTCTCTTTCTCTTTCTAAACGTGCTTGTTCAGCTGCATATTCTTCTGCTTCAGTTTGTGCAGCATTTTGAGTCGAAGCGTCTATAGCTTGAGTACCCATATTAAGTCCTAACTGCACAGCATCGTTTTGAGCTATTTCTCCTACTTTAGCAAATTTAGCTGCCCTAGATGCTTTAGAAGCAGCATCAGCGGCATCAGCTGCTTTTGCCCCTGCACTTAGTGTACCTGCACCTGCACCTGCAGCAGTACCTGCAGCTCCTGCTGCACCACTTGCATCTCCTACAAGCAATCCTGCAATTTGTCCTGCACCAGAAATTCCTTGACCTACTTTAGTATAAGTATCATTTCCTGTCTGCTTTCCTACTGCTCCAAGAGTTTCTCCTATTCCTTCAGATCCTTCAGATATTGCAGCACCTGTAGTAGCACCTCCAGTAAGAATTGCTCCTCCAACAGCGCCTGCAGCATTTGCTCCTCCTCTTATCATATCTCCAGCATTTCCATCTGCATCAGGACCTATACTTTTAAGTTTTTCATATCCTTTATCTGTAAGGTCATCTGTTAAACCAAAAGTTAAAGTATCTAAAAGCCCTTCACCTAATCCGTATAAACCTGATCCTATACCTGCAACTATTTCACCGCCTGTTGCCATTTGGTTCATATTGCTCATACGACCTCCGAAGTTATGCATAGCACCGCCACATCCGTAACACATCTTTCCTCCTCTACGCATTTGAGAAGCAAGTCCTTGATTAAGATTAAGATTTTGCTGCGCTAATCCTCCGCCTAAAATACCTCCCATATTAAAAAACTGATTCATTCCTTGCATAGGATTTAATCCAGCTTCTTGCCCAGATTGCATTAAGTTGCCACCCATTTTATTTTTTATATTATTAAACATTCCCGTAAAACCACTAGGATTAGGAGCAGGATTTGTTGTTCCCTGTAAAGATTCTAAATAAGCAGGTCCCATATCAGTTAATTCATCTGTTATGCCTCCTGTTACACCGAATCCTTCGTTCATACCTATATTTGAACCTGCGCCTGTACCCGTATTAAAATTCACAGACTCAAGTATTGGTTTTGCAGGATTGTAATACATATTTGAATTTCCTAATTTACTTGGAGGATCTCCAAAACCACCTAATGTCATTGAACGCGACATATAGCCTCCTGTTTTACGTGGTACTAGTAATTTATTTCCATCTTGATCATACCCTGGAAACGGCATTGGTTTATTAGGATTTAAAGGTTGTGGAGCAGCAGTAGGTGATTTTATTCTCTCATTGCTATATTTATTAATTAAATCACTATTCATGTTTTCATCTCCTAATATTTTATCTAAAGATCCTCCATTTAGAGGGTCTGTAAAACCACCATTACGCATCATACCTTCTTGTTGGCCCATAGCCATATCTTGCTGTTGTTGCATCATAGCCATTTCTTCAGGAGATGGTTGTCCTCCGCCTGCTTGTTGTTCAGCCATCATTTGCTGTTCCATCATAGCTTGCTCATCCATAGGAGCTCCTTGCATTTGGCCTCCCATTGCTGGATCACCTTGAGGACCGCCTTGTGGTTGTCCTTGTCCCATTAAAGCAGGAAGAGCGTTAGGATCTAACTCTGCAATTTCTTGTAACTTTTCTTCTATTCTTTTTTGTTTAAAAGCTTCTTGAGCTTCCATAAGATTCATTAAATCTTTTTCATTAGCAGCCATTTCTATAGCGTCTCCCTCACGTTTAGATTTTTTACGACCTGCCATTTTACTAGCATCTGCAAAAGTTTTACCTACCATCTTAGGACTAAGGTTAAAAGCTTCTGCTAATTCTTTATCTACTTTTAATGAATCAGAATAAATATAATTTTCAGCATCAAATTTAGTTTCTCCTTCTTCTACTAAATTCATTTGTCCTTGAGAATTCATTCCTTGTGGAATGCCTCCTAAACTATTTTCTTCATGACGACCTCCTTCATTAAATTCAGTCAATTGTTCCATAGGCATGGCTCCGCCAGCTGCAAAACTTCTACCGCCATAATTCATATATCTTTTCATTGTGCACTTTTTATAAAGTTAATCATTTTTACTTAATTTATTTCTTTTCTGAATATCAGCTAAAACCTTTTCATAATAAGGATTATCATATACCCAATTAAATTGAGCTACGTCTCTATATACATTTTCGCCTACAGGCTTAACAGTAGCTAGTTTATATTTCCCATGTCCTGGATTGTTCCCTATTTTAAAACCTTCTTTTTCTATACCATACACAGACTCTTTACCAATATTACCTACTGTTTGCGCATGATAAGGACCCCAATTCTTTACTCTTCCGTATTGAAAAGTATTTTTATAAGGAGGATTTTCAACTCCTGCTGCTTTTGATTTCCAATCATCGTATCCATGATGTACTAGAATTTGTCCTTCTTTTAAAGGACTTTGAGGAGGAGTCATTTCAAATCCATAATTTTTAGTACCCCAACTTGCAAAAGTCTCGTTACCTCCCATATTAGGAATATTATCTCCAGGCCCTGTTGAACCTTTTCCACTTTTCTGTGTTCCTGCAGTTTTTTGAGTATTTAATGTTAATTCTCCTTTTCTATTTTTATTAAAATGAGGAACAGTAGCATAGTTAGGCTGATTTTTGTCCATAGGCATTCCTGGAATAGGAGAACAATTACTACTACTTCCTGAAATACATTGATATTGATGTTTATAAGTATCCCAAAATCCTTTACTAACTCCTTGTTCTTGTAATCCTAATCCTTCTTCTGCAGAATAGTCGGACCTATCCGCAAATTGCTGCATAGCTCTATTTGCTTTCATTTGAGAATACTTTAACATGTCTTTAGCTTTTTGTATTCTAGCAGCCTTAGCTTCTGGACTCATATCATCATCTTCATACATATCCGCAAAATGACTCATCATTGAAACACCGTATTCCCCTTTATCTTCATAAGGAGTATCTGTTACATCAAATTTACCTGTTTTTGGATTATATATTTTTTTATTCCCTGTTTCGGCATCTACATTAAAACTAATTGGATCAATAAAATTATCAAATTTTTTAGATTCTTGCGAAAAAATAAATGGGCTTCCATAACCAGACTCATATCCTAATGTTCTAGGAGCTTGTCCAAAGGAATAAGTAGGAATAATTTCAGGACCAACTCTACCCTCTAAACTATTTTCTTTGTCTTTTAATTCTTTTGGATCTTCTATATCTAATAGGCTTCCATTATTATAATATCTAGGATAATTTTTATATTTACTAGAATAAATTTTATTAAATTTCATTTTTCCTCCTTTTTTATATTATCAAGTTAACTTATTTTTTTTGGAATCTAGCCATATATGCTGCTATATATGCATTATCCTGTTGTTCTTGTTTTCTACCTCTTCTTGTATCAGGATATTGTTTTTTAGCAATAAAAGGTATCTTAGAAGGTTCTGTTCTTATTAATTCTGCTTTTTTTATAGGTAAACTAGCAATTGCTCTTTTATCTAAATACTCTTGATATTTGGAATTTAAAGTTTTAGCTTTAGAAGCCTCTTCTTGTAATTGAGGTAAAGCTCCAAAATATCTCCAAGATTGATCTTCATCTTGCACTGCACTATATCCACCTTTCATTACTCCGTCATCCCAATCACTACCATAAGCTGCATCATAGTGATACCCAACAAAATCACCCCCCGAGGGACTATATGGAACTCCTTCACTTAAAGCAGTTGTATTATGATATGTACGTCCTGATTTATTACCGTGCCTAATCATATCTGCTGGTTGAATATCGTCTACTTTATAATATCCTTTAGCAGGCATAACATCACGATGGTCTACTGTTTGTGTTCCTGTCTCTATTGATAGAGGGTCTC
>WLWG01000905.1_pt1 | contig 29070 bp, 36 predicted proteins | sample 6712871 | NCBI WGS metagenome assembly WLWG01 (sample SAMN12718693, study PRJNA515312) | sponge metagenome | isolation source: marine sponge | host: Mycale hentscheli | place: New Zealand: South Island, Marlborough, Capsize Point | collected 2003-05-01
TAAATAAAATTGATTTATAAACAAGGCATTTACTTTTAAATAAATATCTAGCACTACAATATACATATGCCTATCACTTCTTTGGTTAACTATCCTGGAAAGCCAGGACTCTTCTATAGAACTCTCAATTCACACGCAGATCACGCACCAACTAAAATAACACGCAATGGAAAAATATGGGAACGAAAACTATATGATCAATATAAAGAAATTTTAAAACCTGAAGATATTGCAATAGATGTCGGCGGTTATATTGGTTCCCATTCTTTACCTATGTCTCGCTTTTGTTGGGCGGTGTATGTGTTTGAACCTAATACCGAGCTGTTTCAAGTCATAAAAGATAATATCGCTCTTAACAAAATAGATAATGTAATACCAAATAATGTAGCAATTGGTTTAGCAGATAATTCAGTTGATTTTTATGAGAGAGAAGATGGAACATCTCGTATAGCATCAAGACCAATAAAAGGAAATAAAAAACAAATCAATACATATTCTTTAGATGATTATATGGATCTAACTAATGTACCTTCTTGTAAATTAATTAAAATAGATGTTGAAGGTCACGAGTACGAAGTTCTTGAAGGTGCAAAAAAATTGATAGAAAAATTTAAGCCCTATATTCTTATAGAAACTTTTAAATCAAAAAGACCTAAATTAAATGATTGGTGTGAACAAAATAATTATCATTCTACTTGGCTCCGCGGAGACGATTTCTTACTTACTCCACCTCAATAAAAAAAATTGATTTTATGAATTATGTTTTTGATTAAACAAAAATGAAAGGTAAAATCTATAGGCTTTATAATAGTGAAACTTGCTACATAGGTTCAACTATGTGTCAATTATATGTTAGGAAAAATGGACATATCGGAGGTTTTAGAAATTGGATAAATGGAAAAGGTGGATGGAATTCTAGTTACATTTTATTTATGAATGACGAAGAAGTAAAGATTGAATTGCTAGAAGAAAGAGAATTTGATACAAAAAATGATATGTTAAAACTAGAAGCAGAATATATTAAAAAGTATGATTGTGTAAATGATATAATACCTATTGGAAAAGGAAAATATAAAAAGCAAAATTCAATTACCTAATGGTGATGACTTCTTGTTGTCTCCACCATAACACCAGCCTTCGACTAATTCACTATTCTTTGGCTTCTTTGTAGGATATTTCCAATATTTATTATAATGCTGGTTAATAATTTTTCTTTCATCCCATCGCTTTCCTTTCAATCCAAATAACAATTGCATTAAGCCTCCTACATAAATACTTTTCTTACCTGCTTCTTTTAATTTGTATTGAAGGGGTAAACCATAACACCCACAACTCAAAAAATATACATCTGCATCTTGTTTTAAACATCTTTGGAATAGATCTTCTAATACTTCATTATATGTTTTATCTTTTGGTTCATTACCTGCAATTGTATTTTCACTAAAAACAAACTTCCAATCTCTGGGATTTTTTTTATATCTTATTTTCTTTGGATAAATCCAATTCATTAGTGGTACTTGTTTCTGCATTTCTTCTGTAAAATAACTTACAAAACATAAATTATTTGTTGGTAAATTATCAATAAAACTTATCCAGAATGATACATCTTCTACATATGGTAGTGTAGGAATAAATACTTGAAATTTATTTATTACATCATCTACAACAGAAAAACTAGGACAAGTATAGACCTTTAAAGATACATCGGCTGTTAACATACTACGCAATACATCTGCTTTCCAGCTCTTTATATCATCACCAAAGAAACCTGCATTGGTTTTCATTTGCGAATAAATCTCATCATATGGCTTTAACATTTGTGTTGCTTCTACATTACCTAGTCTAATTACAGATACAGGATCTTCTCCTGAAAATAAATCAATCAAATTGTAAATTCTATTTATCATTATAAATAACCTAGAAAAAAAATTAGAGTATGGAACTACCACTTACATTATATTCAAAAATATTTAACTTCGCATCATATACACTATCACCAAGTCCACCGCCAATATTCAAAGAAGTTAATTCTGCATAAATTGTTTCACCAGCAATTAACATAATCTCAATTGGTATGTTGATATTAATCATATCATCACGAATATCATTTTGATATACTAAAACATTTCGTAAATTATCTACTACCTTGTATAGTTTAAACTTTGTCTTTGTATTCAAAGAACTTCTGCCATTTATATTTAGAGTTCGAACAATTGATTTTGTATCATCGGGTACAACATAAATCAATGATGTAGATCTTCCAGCCTCTGCGTCCATTACATTCATAACTTCTCCATCTGTTAGCCTTGATACAATAACTTTCCCTTGATTATTGAAATCTCCTATACAAACTAGATCATCAACAACTTTATAACTATTTATTGCAAAAACATTTGATGTACCTGCTAAGGTTAATATATCTTCAACTTTATTTTCAAACTCATCCTTGCCAGTTATAATAACTTGTCCTGTATCACTTGGACTAAAGGACTTTAAAACAACATCTGTCGCCGTATTTGATGTAAAATTAAATGCAGATCCATTATTCCAAAGTGTTTGCCTTGTTGCCAAAATATTATCACAAGTTCCTATACGAGCTGTTTGAAATACATCCTCAACTCTATCTAGTAAAACATCATCTGTAAAATCATTTCCTTGTCTAACTACATTAGATAAACTAAATCTATTTATTGGATCTTTTATTTGACTTGGTACACTATATTGTGTAAACTTTGATAAAGTTATTTTACCATCAAAGACAGCATCATTCGCAGGATCAAGATTTTTTATTGACACACCAAAGTATTGATTTTCAATTGGATAATTTCTATAGAAGTTTGATCCACCTTCAATTATAGTACTATATTTAGTTGTTGCATCTTCCAAAGTAGGAGTTAATGAATAATGAATATTTAATAAAATATTTGATCTATAATCTGGATCATCTCTGCCTTTATTTTTTATGTCAACTTTGATGACATTATAGTTACTACTTGGAATCATTGAATTTGATGTTAAAGAACCAGATAGTTGTTCTGGTGTATATTGTATTATTGGTTTTTGATGTACAAAACTAGTATTTGATGTACCAATATTTGAAGTAAATAAGGATGTATAGAAATGTTTGTCATTATCTAACTCTGTGTTATTAGGTATTCCTTGGTTAAAGTAAGTTCCACTTATAAAACTTTTATTTACTGCGGGAGGTGTTCTAACATAATTAGACATATTATTATATAAATAGAAAATTTAATTAAAAAGAAACTTCAATAGTTCTCGCTCCTATTGCCAACATCTTTGATACTGAAACATAGAAGAGAACATCGTGCTGTTTATTAACCTGATCAGGATTTGCTGTTTCTCTAGGAGTTGCTTTGTATTCAACTTCCATTGCTTGTTTCATTATAGTACCACCACCGAATACCTGAGGATTACCATTTTCAAAGTCAAGGGCTACATATTGCTGTGTGCCTCTGTAGTTAAGGTATAAGGTTTGATCGTTCTGTTCAATCTTATCAGTTCTATCATCAACATTGTAAGAGTTGTATGGAAGTTTGAGTGCCATACCATTCTGTGCATATGTTAATTGCTGATATAAGAGTGAAGGATTTGTAATAGGACGTTCAAAGTAATTGAGACCATTTGCCTTTACCTGAAGTTCGACATCACCAAGTGCTAGGGCTTTTTGATTTGCAACAACACGCTGAGTTCCGTCAATATCACTACTGATTGGCTGGTTAACCATAAGTACTCTATGTACCTCTCTGTTCTGGGCATTGATACGGAAAGTATTATTTGCTACTACATTCTGTGCGCCAGTTGAGAAAGTTCCCTTAATAAGATAATTATCAATTAATGGATATTCAATTGGTTGGTTTGCCATACTTGCGATTTCATTTTGCATTACTTCATCAGGAAGTCTTACATGTGTAGTGACAAGTTCAACAAGAGGATAATCAATTTGATAATCTCCTGCACCAAGAGTGCCAGATGTTGCAACTAGATATTCTCTACAATCTTTATAGAAAGTTATTTCAATAATCATTTCTCTGGCACCAAGTAAGAAAACAGGTAATGCACTTGTATCTAAGTATTGTGCGCCAAGATCTCTTAAGTGAATACCATAGACATGAGAATCGGCTTGATCTCCAACTCTGTAGCGTACAACATTCTGTTCATCATTGTTTTCATCTTGATCACTAAAGTATCTTGTCTTAAGTGTATCAAATCGTTCTGTGCCAGTATCCTGATCAGTATTTGTCTGGAACTGCTGACCAGTAAATTTATGTTTGAATTGTGCGTTTTCATTCTGGGTATTCTTTGAATAATCTTCTGGAATATTTAAGAGAGAAGGTCGTTCAATATCGGTGAGTACCTTGTTATCAATTGTAATTTTAAGTCGTTCAATTGCACCTGCAACACCAGAAATAAAGTTTGGAGTGCAGTTTGAAGTTGTGGCAGTGTTATTAACAATACCAAATTTAATCATACTATCGGCTGTCAACATACCGACTTTTGGGGTTTTGAAAGTCACGCGCGATAATCCGCCCCTAGGCGACTGCGTATCTACTGGTGTACGAATTGTATTCATAACCAATTCATTTTGTTCTTGGGCTGTGGAATCTAACCCGAGCTGAAAATAGGAATTCAAGTCATAACTCATTTTATAAAGTATAAAAACATTTTTATTTAGAAAAAATTTTTATTTACAAAACTAAATCTATTTGATCGCTTGGTTTTTTTGCAACTTCTGCTTTAAACAAAAGTTCTATACCCGCATCTGTAATTTCTTCTGCTAGAGCATTTGTCTTTGAATTGCGGATTTGTACTACAAGGTCATTAAGTTTAATTGCATTTGGATTATTCAATGACAAAAATTTAATATCAGGTGGTAGGATATTTTTATTAACTAACCCTGCCGACAATGATGATACTTCTTCAATAACAGGATCTGTGTTAAACACAATTGTTCTTTGTTGACCAATATCATTAGCAACACTTTCTGTATTGTTATAAGCCTTGATAGGAAGATTCAATTCAATATTATATCTTGATAAATCACTACCTAATGAAGTCATACCTGAACTTTCTAAGTTTTTAGGGAAACTATTTCCATTAAACCAAGTTGAAATCTTTGATACAACACGGCTATTATCTGTAGTCACTCTTAAGATATTCTCAAGTTGCTGAGAATTTTCATTTGTTGTGGGTACTTCTAATCTATAACCCTCAGTAGGTAAGAAGACTGCCCAGTCAATTGCTGGACTACCAGCAGACTCATACTTATCAAGGTTTGCAACATTCTGTGATCTCATATTTGAAATAGTTATATCTGCCATTCCAGAATTGAAAAAGAATACACAAGGACAAAGTCCGCCTGTTAAATTCTTTGTTGGATCACTTGGTGCCTCTAACATTTGGAACAATGCTCCACTTTCTACAACTGATGGAGATAAAGGTCTGCCATAATCTCTTGTATCATATACACAAGTATTACCAGATTGATATGGTGATTGGATTAAAAATCTAACATAATATTCTCTTTTAGGCATATTTACTTCTAGATTTCTTGCGAAGACAGAGTTCCTTGCATCTTTACAATAAACTTCCCATCTGCATTTAATTCCATCTTCAATTGCTACACCATAATCTTCTGGATCGAACTCCGCTAATAAAATATTAGCAGAAGAATTAAATGCATTTCTATTTGTTTCATCTGCATAGTAAGCACCAAAGTCATTAGAAAATACTTGTTCATTTGCATAAAGAGTTATAAAAGATGATTGATCAGTTCCTGTTTGGTTTATTGTTATTCTAGCACCAAATTGTATACTTGGAGCTGGATCAGTATCCTTTGAATTAACAATTACTTCTGTTTCTGGTTGAGTTGATACTGCTAATGCTTCATCTGCAAACCAAGTATTATGTAATCCAAATACTGCTTCTCTAGTTGCGGTAGTGTTTGAAGTTGGACATTGGATAAAGGCTTCACTAAATGCTATATCATTTGCATCTGCATCAGGGTTTTCCGAAGTTGAATAACCTTCTAATCTTAATGGTGAATTACCTAATCCCCATCTTGACCACGATGAGACTCTGCTATTTCCTTTTATTCCTCTTCCTGTAGTAACATCAAGCGCTCCTCCTTCAAAAGTCACGGCATTTGTTTGATTCCAACCTGTGTCAAGATCTAAGAAAGTTGTTGCATTGTAGTAAAAAGAAAAATCACTATCAGGGTTGATTGATGCTTCAACAAGATATTTTAATCCTAAAAAGAATTGTCCATTATCTTCATTGTAAACAAATCTGTATGGGAATCTTATCTTTGCATCGTATCCAGCCGATGGTCTATAACCTGTAATAGTTCTGTTTCTAATACCTGCATCAATTGCTGTGTTGGCTCTTGCACAAAGTTGTCTGCAAAATTCTAATTTTGAATACTTACCAGCCCTAATAGTCACTACAACATCTTTATAAATATCTCCGTCGGCATAAGTATCATCCGCTGTGGCTAAAGAGTTTGCAACTAAAGTACCTTGATCACTGAATGCAAAAGTAGTTTTTTGGGCTTCAGTTGGAAAACCAGCTCCTCTAGTTATCAATGTAAATTTTGCATCACTTGTAAGAACAATTGGTTTTCTTACTACATTACCTTTATACAAGGCGACCAAAGTATGAGGTTTAATTTCTAACTGGCGGTTTACAATTGTAGAGAAATTACTACCCTTATTATTTGAATAGTTAGAGTTTAAATTGAGAATAACGCTATGTATTTCTTGGCTCATTTTATAAATATTAAATATAAAATTTTTATAGAATTGTAATTGTATTATGATATGTACTATATTCTAGGCTTGATGGTTGTATTCCGTGTTTCTTCAATGTTATACTTATAACACTTTGGTCTTGTCTATGTCTGCTTTCTCCTTCAAAAGATTTAGCAGATCCTTTGGGGCAAAGACAATCATCATTCAATCCATACTTAATTATATCGTTAATTATTTCTCCTACTTCGCTCATTCTAAATACAGGATTATTTGATTGATATTGACCAGAGTTTTTTATTTCTTCTGTGGCTTCCATCTTTGCTAAACATGTGTCGTGAGTCCAATCTTTTTCAATATAATCTATTCCATTAATCAAAACTTTCTTTAAGTGGTATTCAATTTGACTTAAAGGAATTTTCAAATGATTCTTTGCATCCAGCATTATACACATATCGTAATCGTAATTTAACATTGATTGAATTGTTTTTATTTTAAATCTATAGGTTTCTACATCTTGTCTTGTTATGTTTATATCGTCAAACTGAATGTTAAAATAATGCCAATTTTTTGTTATATGGTTAATTTGATTTCCTTTAAGTCCCATATCAATTAAATGTATTTTATATGGCAAATCTAGTAGATTTTTCAAAGAATAAAGAAGACCTTGTAAATGAATAAAATATTGGGTATTAACTGGAATAAATATACCAACTTTCATTATGAGTAGTAATATTATTCTAGAATTAATTTATTTATGATTGTACTTATAACTTCTTTCCAATCTGGAAAATCCTTGCGAGGCGGAATAAAATCCGAGTATTTATCTTTAACTTTTATTGCATTTGCTTTATCTAAAGTGAATTGGTAAGATTTATCTATTCTTTTAAATAAACCATCTCCAACTACATGATGTTTTATATTAGACATTTTAACAAAATCAAAAAGAAGTTCTTGATCTTTAAACCAACCTTCTCTACACCAATCTAATGGTGGTGGCATAAGTTCACCATAATTTAATGGATAATTTTCAATCAGTTTAATACAAACATCTTGTTCGTTTTTGCAACCATTTACCTTCCCCCATACTTCACTAGATGCAACATTATAACAGATTGCTATTTGATTAATATCTACAATACCAGGTTTCATTGGTCTAAAAGTAATAAATGTGTTTTCCAACATCTTTGGCGTATAACCTGAAATGTAATAACTCCGTGACATTGGAAATAAATCAATATCTGTTATTAAACAAGCCTTTGATTGTAAAAGAGCTGGATAATATATTCTAATGTTTTGTGCGGTATATGCAGTTGACATTCCTTCTATGGGTTCGAACTTCACTAGATGTTCTTGAAACTCCATTAATTCTTCTGGGATTTCTTTCATAATCATAACAATAACTATTTTAACTTCTGGGAATAAGTATTTCCAAGATTTAATAAAAAAAGGGATGTAGTATAAATAATCGGGATGTTCATTACAAGCAGTCAATATATGTTCAAGCATTTATAGTTTGATTAGATTTTATTTTTCAATTCATACATTTTGTTTATTCTCCAATCCATATACTTACAATACAATTCATACATTTTGTCTCGTTCTTTTCGCTCATCTTCATTTATTTCTACTACCTCCGTATCCCAGTCCCAAGCATCACAAAGTATCATTTGCTCTCGTTCTTCTTCATCTGCTTCCATCCAGTATTCGCTCCGTCCAAAGCACCGCACCTTATCACTTAATATACCATTCGCATTGCAATATTCTATAGCGTCTTGACGATTGTTGAAGATTTCATCGTGAATGTTGTTTCCGCCGTTGTCGTCGCACACGATAACATCGTAGATATAATGCTGAACACTCATATTATGCGTATATGATGTAAATATGCAAGGATTTACAAAATCAATTTTGTGTAAAGTCCTTCATTTGATTTTTCTATAGACTTGTAGTCTAGAAACTCTGCATAGGAATTGTTGCAGGTTTAATACTCTTTTCTATTTGGAATACAAAACCATTATTCTTACCAATAATATCACTTGATGCAAGACTTCCGTCAGGATTTTTAATTCGTACTTCTATACTTGGTAAAAGTTTTGGCTCAGTTATAGTAAATGTAATAGGGTTAACACTAAAGATTGTATCATTAGTTGCGTTTTCTTTACTCATTACGGCTACAATAGTTGTATCATTTGAATTACTATCTTTGGCGTTTCTCTTTACTATATCACTTTCAATTAAGAAATAATTATCACCAGCATTTAAACTGGGAAAAGTCTCGGCTGTTATAGGTTCACTATCACATAATATATGAATGTTGTTTTGTATTGCTCCATTAGCATTTTGACCTTTTAAAGGTGCTACAAGTGCATCATCTATTGTTGCTGAATATCCACGTAAACCATAATTTTGTGGTAATGATTCGGAAGATGTACTAAAATAAGGATTTCCTGTACCTAAACCTGACGAGCTTGGAATAAATGTATAATTAAATTGATTATGTGTTATAATTCCTTTTTGTTTTAAAATTCTTGGTTCTACTGGTGGATCGAAAATACCCCTGTCTCCTGGTAATGGATTTGTAAAAGTATAAATCTTTTCTAGATTACTTGAAACATTACCAAGTTGATCATAAGAGAAACCTAATCTATTCCAGATTGTATCTTGCCAAGCCACTTTTGCTTCATTTTCATTAGCAAAAAATTCATCATATGGTTTAGTAAATAAATCGTAAATCAATTTTTCTCTTCTACATTGGAAATAAGCATTTGATGTATTATATTGTTCTATTTCACTTATAAGATTTTTGTATACTTTAGTATTCTTTATTGTACTAAAACTAAAGTTATTTATTGCTATACCTCCTGCTGAATCTACGGGATAAATTCCTGAATAATTTGATGGTGGAAATATATCAGGTCTATATTTTTCTGCTGTTCCAGAGGTTCTAAAAAACAATGGTGTATTAAATAAAGTTCCTTGTTGACCTCCCAAGTGTGTATCGTTTTTATTATCAGGTGTTCTACTTGGTAATTTATATGGTTCGTGTAAATTACTTATTGAAAATCTGTTTGTTTTACCTGTATCATAAGAAATATTGAAAGCCGTTGTACCTGCAAATTGCTGGTAAACACCATTTGTATCACTTGCATTATATTCGGCAATTTGTTTAGGTGTTCCCTCGTTCATACTTCCAACACAAGGAAAAAGGGCTTGGAATTGATAATCCTCAGGTAATGGGTCATAATAATACTTTCTATCCGCTGGTGCTAAAGGTTCCTGATTAGGGTAGCCGTGAAAATTATAATCATTTACATTGTTGTATCTATAATAGGCACCACGACTACCTTGTCTACATTGTAAAAGATCTCCAAGTATAGGCATATATGATGGATCGTAATACTGCATTGATCCAGTTTCTGTAAAATTTTTATTTCCATAATAATACTCTTCGTCAAACATCGCTCTCAATCCATCAAGATGCAAGTAAAAATTGTTATTAAATCTATAATATTTTTGTTTATTTGATGAGTTTGCATTCCACAAAACTCTATCATAATTATTGGCTATTACACTCGTTCCCTTACCGACTGAAAGAGCTGGATCTCCTAACCACCAAGGAGTTTCTAAAGGAGGATTTGCGTCTATATCAATTTGGTTTTGTGTATCATTAAGTCTGGTATTATTTCTATATTTATAAGTTAGGTCAGGATCAGTTGGTGTTCCATCAACTGGAACTCTAAAATTAGTAAAATTTATTTGATTACCAGCCAGATTAGGATTAAAAAATACTGGTGTGACTATATCTCCTCTTCTTCTTTGAAATCCTTGAAAAGTATCGGCTCCAATATATTTAACATCTGGATTAAATATTTCTGGTGAAGGCGGTTCTTTATAAGAATTTGATGCTGTACCTCTAAAATATGGTGTTGTTTGTTGAAATCCATATTGATCTTCTTCAAAATGTAATTTGTTAGTAAGTCTATCAACTTCTAAACCACTTTTATCTTTGGTTAAACTGCCGTTTAATTGTTTATTTACTAAATCTGCCAATGCCGATACAGAATAATTTCCTGCTGGAATTTTTATAGTTGTACTTCCATATAAAGGTCTATACCAAACTTTTTGTGTTTCTATTTGATCTAATGCATTTGCTGGATAACCATCCCCTACACCATTTTCATAAGGATTAAACATCTCCATAAGATAATAGGGTTGACCATTTGAACCAGAATTTACAAAAGGCTGGGAACCGAATCCGTCTGTACCAGGTTTGACACCGTATAAATTAAAATTACAATTAGCACCTCTATCAATATAGTTTGCTTGTGGAAAACATGTCATATATTTTCCAGGCATATTCAATAAAGAGAATCCACTCCTATTTGCAGGTAGATGAGGATCTCTTACTTGTGGTTCATTTAATAAAACATAGAAGTCTGGGCTTTGACAATCTTGGAAAAATGCTGGATATGGAGCAAACTCTTGGTCTGCTCCTAAACCAATTTGTGGTTCTTGTCCAGCAACATTGATTGAGTTTCTTAGGTCGCCTTGCATATAGTACAAAAACCTGATTTCTTCTTCTATATCATCATTAATTGATATAGTGTCAATTGCTAATCCACGTTCTTCAACAAAACTATCAAGTAATGTTATACGATCTCCAATATCCAGTTTTATAGGTTGTTCTAATGTATATTTGATAATAGCATTATTATTGGATTTGATTTTAGAATTTTTACCATTTACATTAATAAGAAATTTATCAGTACCAAACTGAAGAGGGGCTTGTAATGCGGATTGAACTTCCTGTAGTTCTATTCTTGCTTTTTGTTCTGGAGTTAATTTTTTAAGATCTTTAACAGAAGTCTTTGAACTCATTATATTTATATATAGATATTATTCTTCGCTAAATAACATAAGTATAACCTCTTCATCATCGCTATCATCTTGCAACTGAGATCTTGCTCTGTCCACAATACCTAGAAGTTTATCAATATCACAAGTTATTGTATTTAAATAAATTCTATCTGTACCTCTTTGTTTAGATTTATATTCAGTTAAATATTTCATTTGACTCAATTTATATTCAGTTTCACGAAGCTGGTCTTCAACTAAACTCATTTTGTCTTTTAAATAGGATATGATCCTATCTTTTTTTTCTACTACTTCTTTGCATTCTTCCGCTAAATTTAACATTTCTTGTTCGGTTCTAGACATAATAATATATCTAATATAATTATAAAATGAAGTTTGATAAAAACGAATTATTTAGTATCTGGGTAAAAAATCCCCCGACGATCCTGAACTTTCACTCGTGGAGGAGTTGGATTCGCTTGGGATATAAGGTAAAGTTATTCGGCGATGTCTCCTTCTTGAAAACTCAATTACCCTTAGACATCTTGTCAAAAATTGAATTATGCGACTTACTATGTTCTTTTTCATCTTTTACTTTTGAAGAAGATAAAATATTACAGCAAATTGATCTATGGAGATTTATTTACCTAAAGAAATATGGAGGCACTTGGTTAGATAGTGACATTATTCTTGTTAACAGAATCCCGCAAGATGACATTGTTATAAGTAGTGAACATACACTTCAATCTGGTGGTCGTAAATCAAAAGAAACATATAGACCAAATATTGGTTGTTTAAGGTTTCCTCCAAACCATCCTTTTATACATGCAATAGTATCAAGGTTGGAAGTTAATGATAATCAAGATAACAATCCTAATGTACATCAAACTAGTAAAATGATGAAGTTTATAAAGATTATTAAACTAAAAAAATGGCAACATATTTATGATAAAGTAGTACAACCAGAAGTATTTTGTCCTATACCATATGCATTCGGTAAAGAAATATGTACAAAACATTGGCAAAATGCGAATGTAAAATACGGATTAAAATTTAATTATTCAAATCAAAATACATGTGGATACCACCTGTGGGAAAATATTATACTCAAAAAGTATAAAGTAAATTTAGAAGAAGATATACACGAACAAAGTATATTTAATAGATTAATGGGTCAAGATTGCTGTTTGTCTACTGACGCTTTTCACTAACTTCGTTTTGTTAATTGTGAAGTAGTGTGGCGGTGATTGTTGCAGTACCATTTACTTTAATTCTCCAATAATTACTTGGTCTATCAAAGAACTCGGCAAAATTACCGCTACCATCTGGAAAAATTCCAAAGCCAACTGGATACCAGTTTGTATTATCGGCTGACATTTCAACCTCTATTTGATTAGTTGTATCGGTAGTATTACCAAAAATATTTATTTTAATTGAACTAGTTGTAGTTATAACAGATGAAGTATCACCTGAAACTACAGAAGAAGCACTAAATAAATTTGCTTGAGAACCGCCATGAGTTCCTGAACTAAATGTAACTGGAATTGATGACTGGTCGCTAGCGACAACTACACTTACTGAATTAGCCGATGTATCACTTCCTAAAGGCCCACTTACTTCACACTCTAAATTTCCATTGGCGGTTGTTTTAAGAGCGTCTAAATTACCAGCTTGGTCTCTTCCATAGCATACAACTTGATTAAGACCAGAACCGCCACTAGCAACTTGAGCATCATAACCTTGAGTGATTTTACCATCAATATTTGTAATAGTGGAAGATTGAAGTGTTAAAGTTGCTTCTGTTGCTAAACCAGTAGTATTACTATCAATGTTTGCTAAACTAGCATTGGCTGTAGTTTGATTGGCTGAAGTGGATAAACCTATTGTGTTTCCAACAACATCAACATCTTGAGTTCCAGATGGTGTGATAGAACCACCTGAGATCTCGACGATTTGTTCTAAACTAGAGTTAACCGCAAAGGAGTTATTACTTATACGAGACATTTTACAATTAACTAAGATTATTAATCTATTTTTTTTTCTAGCGGTATTTATATGAGTTTATTTATTGGCATTCCATGTTTTGGAGGTAAAGTTCACGCTGGTTTTACACAAAGTTTACTTAAGTTAACTGAAAAACTCAAAGAACAAAATGTTGATCATAGTGTATCGTTCCTCGAACACGAGAGTCTTATATCACGAGGAAGAAATACTTTGATTGCAAAATTCTATGCAGATCCAAAAAACAGACTTTGTTTAATGTTGGATAGTGATTTGATATTTAATCCAGATGCAGTATTAAAAATGATTAGTGAAAATAAAGAATTGATTGGTTGTCCATATCCAAAAAAAATGATTAATTGGAATAAATTAAAAAATTATACAGAAAAAAATAGCTGGGAAAAACTTGAAGAAGAAGGTTTACATTCCATAACTGATATTAATTACAACATTATTGAAAAAGCCGATTTGAAAAAATCCTCTGTAATAGAAGCATTTGATATACCAACTGGCTTTTTATTGATAAAAAGGTCAGTTATTACGGCAATGATGATTTCTTATCCAGAACGACAATATGTAAATAATATTGCAGGAATGGATCAAGGTTTGAGTCAATGGTTTTTTGATTTATTTGGTACAGGTGTTATAAAAGGTATTTATCTAAGTGAAGATTATTACTTTTGTCATCTTGCACGACAGCTGGGAATTAAATTATATCTAGAAACAGGTTATACATTTGGTCATATAGGTTCATTTACATATTATGGAAATCTTGCTGTTCAATTACATGCAGATGAAAACGACGAATTAAATAAAGATAAAGTTTTGTTGACTAATAGTAAATGCACGAGTACAAGTTAAGAAGTGATAAAAATCATAATAGTGTTTTTCACGCTATGGTAAATAATGCACCTGAAAAACCTTCAAAAGATCCACGTAGAGCAGAAAAAGAAAAATTCAAAATAATGTTAAAAAACAAGTTAAAGTCTAAATAAGATTATCTTTAATCAATTCTTTTAATTTCATAAGTTGGTCATCATCCATATCCTTTATTAAATTATTAATATGAATTTTTAAACAACCTTTGGGGTTTTTACCTCGGCTTTTGTGTTGTTGTAATAAATATTTGTTTTTAAATACTCTATCACATCTTTTACATTGATGAATATCAAACCTACATCGTATTTGTTGTACAACTTCTTTTTTTTCCAGGATCGCTTTTGCTTTTATAAAATCTTCAGTACTGATTTCTTCACATTTTGCTTCGTGTCTCATTAAATCATCTACATCAATTGTTCTATATTCTAAACAACTAGTACATTCCATCTCACAACTATTCAATTGTCTTGATATACTATCCCAGGCTCTTCGGTTTATTGTATCCTGTCTTTCTTCTTCCATTGCATTCATAGATTTGATTATTGGATTTATACTTAATAGTTCAATTAACATTATGTATTATATATATATAACATATATTTTATTCTTAAGTCAATTTTGTAAATATTGAAAATTTACAAATTATTAATTATTTATTTTGCATTTTGATTATTTTGAAAACTTTTATTTGTAAATATTGAATATTTACAAATTAATATATTATATATTGATTATATGATTTATTCTATATAAAAATATCTTAGTCTATAGTATCTATAATGGACTACTTTAGATTTAAAACTGCTAATGAATTAAGTGATCTTCATAATATGGCTTTTGCAAGTACATCTAAGGCTACTAAGACTACTTTTTATCAGTCAATGAAAAGAATGGAACGGCTATACGAAGTACCGATGCCTGAAATCCAGCTTCGGTTTATTGATGAAAAAGATGATTTCTTAAAATTGCTTGATGAAAGTAAATATAGTCAAAATACTAAGTTAACAACTTTAACTAACATTCTTAAACTTCTTAAAATAATTGATGCACCATTAATTACATATAATTCTTGGCTGGAAACATTAAAAACTATGACTGATGCTAGACAAAAAAAAGATAAAGAAGTATTGAAGTCAAAGTTGAAGGTTCTTATGAATTTTAATGACATACGAGATCAAGTTAACAAAAGTGCTGATAAGTATATGCAAGAATCTATAGATTATGATGAATTTGAAAATTTTCTTATTCTTTCTTTATTTACATTGCAAATACCTGTAAGAGTAAGTAATTTTGTTGGACTTAAGGTTGTAGATGATGAAGCATTTACAAACGAAAAAGATAACTTCCTATTAGTTGATGGTGAACAATACAAATTCATTTTTAATAAATATAGAACAAGCCATATACTTGGCAAAAAAGAAATTTATGTACATGATGAAAACCTACAATTCCTGATTGATAAATGGTTAAGTGAATATAATACCGATTCAAACAACTTTCTAACTATCAGCGAAGATAATAAAAGACCAATGAACGGAAGACAAATTCAAGATGCACTTGAACAATCAACTACAAAATTATTTGGAAGTAAATTATCTATTGACAATATAAGATCTAGTTATATGAAAATGATTATTGATCTTGATCCAGAGTTTTCACAAAAGTTGGATATTGCTAACATCCTAGGATATAGTTCAACGGATCAATTGGAGACTCTGGAGGATCTGTCTTCTTCTTCTTAATTTGAGTATGATAGCGATTTTTTTGATATTGTTTACATTTTTCTAAATTGTTCCTGTAATAGTTTTTCGCTATTTGTATTTTCTTATCTCTATTTTCATAATAGTACTTTGTCCATCTTTTCCTGGCTTTTTCCTTATTTAATACACCATCTCTAATATTTACTACATCAAATCCATCATCCTTTAATTTTGTCATATAAAAACTTTCTCTTTCACTAGATAGGTGATCTTCACATAATTCAAGTTCTTCTATTTGTGCATCTCCATCAATAAATACCCAAGTTGATGAATAAAAAGGTGTACCAACTGCTTTACAATAATTGTTATAGTAGTATTTATGTTGTGCAAATCTTACATTCAAACAATTACCACATTTTCCAACATAAACATTATTTGAATTTGGACTAGAAATTTTATAAATATATTTCATATATAATTAACAAAGAAAAAAAATTAGAAAATATATCATATATTAAAAAGCAACTTCAACACCGCCATCTGTAGCAGTGAGGATTCTGGTGTGTACACAATGAATGTGGAATAATTTGGCTTTAATATCAGCACCACTTGCAGAATTTGTTATTCTTAATTGTGGGGCAGAGTTTACCAAATCATATGATACTCCACGAGGTGAAAGTGATACTGGTAAGAAATATGGTAATTCAAGATCAACATCCTCGGATTTTCTTACCTTTGGAGCATCAGCCAAGGCTTTAACTTCAATTAAATGACGGAGAGCCATAACCTGCTGGTTGAAAAATATTGAATTATCATTTTGATTGTTTGTTTTTGAGTTTGTATCAACTGCCAAGTTTGGTAATAGTAAGTTTTCAATCTGCCACTGATAGGTATAATTATTTGTATTCCCACCTATTGGAAGAAGTGCATCAGGTCTTGTGTAGATGTATGAGTTAAAAATATCAACGGCTTCTAAATCATCTTGCTGACAAGGTACAGCCAAAATAGCCTGGGCTCTTGTTAGAGCTTCGGGAATATCAATGACTGCGTTCTTTAATTGTTGTGCTGTGGATTGTTTGTATAACTGCATTGAGGTGAATGAGATACCGCGTGCCATCTGTGATCTAATCATTCTAAGAGTTTGATCATCTGGAATAGTTAAAAGAAGTTTGAGTTCGATCTTATCAATAACATAGTTTCTATTAATTGCTCCAAGTTGGACATTTACTGCACCATCTCCAGCACTGAATGCAACATCAACTTCAATCTCAATCTGGTTTGAACTGGCACCTTGATCAGTTTTAACACTGGTTATGACACGCTGGTCTGTTCCGTCGCTCAAAATTGCTCCAACACGGAAAACACACATACTTGGATCATATGGTACATCATTAACAACCTTTGAAGTATCACAAACACTGGTATCAAGTAAAATTTGAGTACCAGTCTTCACGGCTGAGTGTGATTCAAGAGGATATTTAGCATATTCTTCTACAACGGCAGTACCATTAATTGTAGTTTCTTTGTAAAACTTAGAGTACATAGTCTGGAGTGCAACATTATTCTTTTCTAAAAAGAACTGAAGATGAAGTCCACCAACATCAAGATTTGGTACTACATGATGCTGTCTTGATAAATTACCAAAACTATCTTTCTGGAAACCAAAAGCAGACATAAGACCAGTCTGTACTGGTACACAGAAACTGGCGGAAACTCCTTCATTACCACCTGTAATGGTATTAGAACTGGCATTTAATGCACCATTAGGTAAAAAGTAATTTACTCCAAGATTGTCAATAGTCTGGTTCATTGGTTCACAAGTGCGCCCCGCAACACCTGAAATGCGTGAAAGGGTTGGGAAGACATCACTATCGTGTGAATAAGACTGAGCAATACCTGTAATCTGGTTATAGGCTTCAATGTCTTCAATTACTACACCATCTTTTGATCTCTCAACACATCTGTTAATAAGAGCATTTACACCAACGTGGGCAGGAAAGCAAATAGGTGGATTTGCAGTTGGAGCAGATGCACTATTACCTTGTTCAAAGTTAGAAGTGTTTCTAACTCTAATATTGAGATAAGACTGGGCACCATCAAAGTAAGGGGCTGTGACGGGATCAGGCATAAAATCTACACGATTGTTCTGTGTGTAATCTCCTTGTTTCCCCTGGGGAAGCACATTAACATAGCGAACTTGCTGTAATTTTGGGGATGACCCGCTAACTTCGGCATTTAACATTGGTTCACTCATTTTTTATGAAATATACACAGAAATTTTTTTTTTAAATTTTTCTAAAATAAACATTTGCTTCTAATAAATTTTCTTGTTTTCTGCATACTTCTACAAAGCCATTATCTTTTAAAAACTCTGTAATAACTTTAGAAGACTTTGCACCATTATAAACACTATCTTGTCCCTCTGGTATTTTGAATTCATTTGTGGACATTCTAACATCTGGCATTTCTAAAATAATATTCTTTACATCTTTTATTCTTTTTCCTAGACCTTTTAAAATATTATATTCAAAACCTTGTGTATCCATACATAATAAATCTATAGTATGTAGGTTATATCTTGCCATTTCAAATTCTAAATTTGTTATCTTAACCTTTTTTTCGGGTTTCATATCTCCGTTATACCTGGGAAAAAAACTATCTGCACCATCATTTTGATAACCTTTAAATGAGTAGAATAATCTTTCTTCTACTTTATTTCCTAATCCTGTCTTTCTAAAAACTATATTTGTTCCTAGTAATTTATTGTGTATTCTATCCCATTTTTTTGGATCTGCTTCGTATGTTAATACAAATGCATTTGGATACTTTTCTTGTAATTGTAAGGCTTCAGTACCACAATGTGTACCTACTTCAACAATTGTTTTAACTTCGTCTTTTATATCAAAAGTAGTGTAAACCATATCTACTTCGTTTGTTAATTATAGGTTGGTTTTTTAAAATAATCTTTTTTCGCATCTGGAAATCCTTTCTCTGTATATTGATTTGCCAAATTTGACCAAATCTTTGCAATCTTTTCTTTCTCAGGTGGTACATATCTTGATTTATCATTTTCACCACCTACTCTATTTGTATTTGAATATTTGATATTTGGACAAACAAAACATTTATCTACATTTCTGTAAATCTTTGTTATCATATCGTCACTAAACCAAGTCTTAACTTCAGGTGGAAAAAACCAACCAAACCTTTCATAATGTTTTCTTCCTGTAAATACATTTTCTAGAATACCTGATTGATCTCTTATTTGTCTTTCAAGCCAGAACATGGGATCGACGCCACCAATAATACCATCTTTATCGTTCTTTGTTAGAATCTTTACAAAGTAATCATCCCAATTCATAACAGAATGTATAATATCACTACCACATTGGTAAAACCATTCATTATCTGTATTCTCTAGAGCTCGTTCATATAATATATTCCAAGCCTTACAGGGATTTCCGTTGCAAGTAATAGGTAATGAAACTATAGTAATTTGTAGTGATGATGTATTATTAGTTTGGTATCTTTTTCTTAACTCTTGATGTCTGTCTTTGAAATACATATCATTCTCATCATAACCTAAGTATATGTGAAACTTGTGTCTATTTGATTTGGTAATCATTAAACTATCTAAAAAAACTTCAATAAAATCACAATCTTCAATATTATTCCAAGATTGATTCTTAGAACATAAACTAATTAAAATAGCAATAGTCATTAAATTAAACCTAGAAAATAATTTAAGCGGAGCAAACCAAGTTACTTAAAATGCACCAACGCTGTTTTTGGCGTCTTGAGATAAATTTGCACCAACAGATAAACCTGTCATTTGTGGTGCTTTTGCTCCTGGTTTTTTGGTTTCACCTGGCTCTAATGCACCTGCAATTGATGTACCTAAAGTTGCCAATAATGAAAAACCTTCTAATAACCACCCAAACGGGCCTGCTTCGGGGGCAATTTCATCAATTCCCTCTTCAACTCCCAAAGCACTCTTAATACCGCTACTTAAACCATCTTCTTCTGGTGCTCCTGCACCTGCTGATCTACCGCCAACATTTGCTGAATCACTGGCTCCATCACCAGAACCTATTTGAGATGCTGGATCTGTATCTGTATTGGCACTAGGATTATCGGTTTGACCTCTTGCTTGATCTGCATCACTCTGCTGGGCTTGTGATAAACTATGTGCCTGACCTGCTGGATTATCTGCTGTTGTGGCTGATGTTAAACCTTGTACTGAACCTGCACTATCTTGTGTTGTTTGACTTCCAAGTTGTAATTGTAATTGCTGAGCTCGTTCTGCAACTGATGCCTGACCAGATGCGGTTTGTGCTAGAGAAGTACCTACATCTCCTGCATCTTCCCCAACTCCTGCAACATTTCTGCCGAGATCACCACCAACATCTGCACCTGCACCGCTACTTGGTAAATCACCTGCATCAACACCTGCCCCCTCACTTGCTCTGGCTGTTTGTCCTTCTCCTCTAGCCATTTGTGCTACTAAATCATCTATACTAAAAGGATTATCTCCAGCGTCTGCTTCAGCACCTTCACCTGCTTGTGCTTGTCTTGATGGTGGTGGTTCTGGTGCATCTCTTACTTGTTGGCTTGGTGGAAGATCAGGTTGTGCTGGTGCTGGTTGTGCTGGTGCATCACCTACTGCTCCGCCATCTCCTGCTCCTTCTCCTGCTGATGGTGGCTGAGGATCTCCTGCTCCTTCTGCTGGATTTGGTGCGCCTTGGTCACTTGGTGGAGGATTTGATGGAGTACCTCCGCCATCTCCTGCGCCACCTGCACTACTATCACCTCCTGCACCTGAACTACCATCGGAGGTACTAGATCCTGCTGATTGTTTTCCTCTAATTGCTTTGTGGATTGCACCAGCCATTTTTCTTATTGCTCCTTTTTCTTCTAATCCTCTCTTAAGTCCTAAAATAGCAGTTCCAGTTCCTGTGACTTGACCAGCGAGATCGAGACCTGCTTTAACTGGATTTGCTTGCATTTCATCACTAGTAAGAGTCTTCTTCATATTTTCAATGTGCTGTTGGGTATCCCCAATAGCAGAATTAAATGCTTGTAAACGATCTGCATAACTCATTTTATATATGTATAATTTATTTTTTTTTGTTGCTTCTCAATTCCATAACTTGGTCTTTTTTTTCACATTCGGCTTTTTCTCTATTCTCAATCTTATCGTATTCATCTCTAAGGTATACAAACCTTAATGTTGCTAAAACTTTATCTATTTCATAAAGTTCAATTATTTTCTTTACTTGATCACACTTAGAACAAAGATTAGCCATTACATACTCATCTGTTTGAGATCCACATAAATTACAATTCCACATTTTATAATATCTTGTTAGATTTTAAATACAATGGTCAAAGTTGGCAGATATGATTATAAAAAATCTACACGTCCTGACAAAAAATTAATGGTAGTTGTGGATGGTAAGACAATCCACTTTGGTGCAAGATCAATGCAACACTTCAAAGATCGGTCTGGTATTTGGTCAAGTAAAAATCACGGCGACCCAGAACGGCGTAAATCGTTCTTGGCAAGATCAAAAGGAATAAAAAAAAAGGATGGTAGCTTCGCTTGGAAAGATCCTAAATCACCTGCATATCACGCAGTTAGAGTTTTATGGTAGTTAAAATGCTTTTCCATAAATATTTTTTACTTTAAATCCTTTAAGACTACCTTTATTGGCTTTATAATAATCAAATATTTGCTTGTTAATTTGTCTTGTAGCATAATTACTTAATTTTTCCATTTGTTTATCGGTTTGTGCGACTTCTGGATAGTCATTTCTATAATCTGTAATATGGTCATCATATTTACTATCAGTCATATCTTTATTATCTCCATTTTCAATCTCTTCTACTAATGCCTTTTTAGATAGTAATTTTCCTTTTTTTGCTGGTGCTTTTGGTGTGGGCGTTTTTGCTTTTGTAGAAACAATTTTTGAACCTTCTTTTTTTAAATTTCCTTTTGCTATTTCTTTTTTAACAAATCCAGCCTTAGTGCTTCCAACCTTTTTTGCTGGTGTGTGGTCGTCTTCTTTTGTTGCTTTTCTTTTTCTAACAACTTTGAATTTAACTGGCTCTTTCTTAGGTGGCATAGTTTTATAATATATACTTGGATAATTTTATTTCAATTTTTATCTAATTCTCATAAGCGAAGACATTTGGCTTTTATACTTATATTCTTTCTTAACTTCTTCTATAGGAGCCATTTCAACTTTATCTTTAGGCTTTTCTTTTTCAATAACTTTGTCAACCTTTTTAATATGTTTGACATTATGTCTTATCATTTCTTTGATCTCTTTAGCCATTTGATTTAAATTATCAGTAATGCTCATACTTTTATCATATTTCTTAGTGACGTGGTTTAATAATTTTTTTGTATCCTCAGTTTTGGCTTTTCCTAAAATATCTTTAACACCTTCATCAAAAATTTCTTTATCAGTTTTTTTTGGTTTTGCAACTGGTTTTACTGGCTCAGGTTTTGGAGGAGGAGAAGGTTCATCTATCTTCGTTATGTTGTCATGTGCAATAATCTCGTGATGTTCCTCAGTTTGATCAGTAATATCCATTTCTATATTTTCTTCCATATCTTTTAGATCCTCCATATCCGTATCACTAGGCTCTTCAGCCTTTTCTTCAACCTTAGATCGAACTTTGTTTCTAAACTTCTTTCTATTCTCCATTGTAGTTTTCATAGTTTCAATTCTATCTTTTTGTTGTTGTAGTGCTTGGAGCTCGGCTTCAAGTTGTGCTTTTTTTGCTTTTTCTTTTGCATCTTTTTCAGCCTTCTTTAATGATCTCTTTTGTTCTGGTGTTAATTTATCCATTGCTTTCTTTTCTTCTTCTTTTTTTTTACGGCGTTCTTCCATAGCCCTTTTTCTTCCTTCTTGCATTTTTAACCTTTGTTCCTCACTAATTGTTTTTTTTTTGGCGTTCGCTCCGTCTGTCATTTTTATCTGTGATAAATATATGAAAGAAAAAAAGTTAGATGAACTAATCTTACTAAATCGTCAATTGGTTGAAGAGACACTAGCAATCAAAAAAGAATTAATTAGAATTAGATCTAAGTTAGAAACAAATTTGTACAAAGTTGCAACAAAGTATAATGTTATCAATAATGATTTACTTGTAGTAAAAAATTGTTATAGAGGATCTATTAAATGTTATAAAGCAGGTAAAGAGGAAAGCGGTTTGATAGAATTTAAATAAATGTTTATAATAATTATATATGCCAAACAAAGCAGATCTAGAGATTAAACCAATTGAAATAGATGAAACAAAATTTAATAAAGTAGACTTAGAACCTTTTACATTTCCAAGTCTTATTGTAGGATTAGGTAAGGTTGCATCAGGTAAAACCACATTTATGGCAAATATGGTTAGAATACTTGATCCTGTTTTTAAAGGAAATGTTATCTTGTTTTCTCCAACTTTGGCAAATGATCCTATATTAGATAAGTTAATTGAAGAAGATGAGATCTTAGAATACTTTGATACATATTCAAATGATTTATTAAGAAAGGTACTAGAAACAATAGCAGAACAACCAGAAGATCAAAAGTATATGATTATCTTTGATGATATTCTTGGATCTTTACCTAGAGCTAATTCAAGAGATTCAAAATTTTTTGATAAATTTATCAGTACATACAGACATGGTGGTGGAATTGCTGGTGAAGGTCAAGTCAGTTTGATGTTCTTCGTGCAGTATTTTAATTCATTGACCCCAGTACTTAGAACAAACGCTAGTTATTATGTATTACTTGGACAACAAGGTGATAAACAATTGAAAACATTGGCAGAAGAATTGCATCCAGCCACTGGAGATACAGAGGAAGATTTCTATAGAGTGTATACAGATGCAAAGAGAAAGCCATTTGATTTTCTTATGTTAGACTTTAGAAAGTTAAAAGCCTATAGAAACCTTACAGATGTTTTATATTCAAAACACGATGATAAAAATTAATTTCTAAGTAAACTATAAATGTAATTATATGTATTGACCGCCATAGTCGCATTCTTCCTCCAGTTCCGTTTCCTGACCTTCTTCTATTATTTTATATATTTTAGCCACTAAGTGCATTAACTTAAGATAATCTCCATCTTTTATATTATTTTTTATTTTAGAATCAATTAGATTTACTAATTGGTGAAACTCTATCATTCAATTAATTAAAGAAAAAAAGTTCAATGAATAGACTTATATTTATTAGCAAAGCAATATTAAATCAAAGATTTTTATCTACCAGTTTGCATATTTGAATAATTCAACATAGCATCGTATTCAACAAAGAGGTTCTGTGTTTGTGAATCTCCAACAATGTCTCTTGATCCTGCTGGTGTAGTACCATCTGGTAAATTGTCTCCATTTGTCTTAACTCCAGATTTGACATTAATTGACATAAGATCATTTGGTACAGCCTGAGTATATCCTTCAAAGTTGAAAGAGTAATTCATACCAATAACATCAACATTCTTGGTATCAAGATTTTTGTTAACGTAGTAATTGTTAAGACCCTTGGCTTGGTTCTGTGGGTTAACAAGTGAGTGTGTTGGAGGGAACTGATCATTCAATGCACCAATTGCAAGGTAAGATTGTTCAGCATTACCGACAACACGAGTACTAGTACCAGAAGTTGTTGGTAAGTTTTGAAGTGTTGGATTAACATCAACCTGGTAATCAAGTGGGCGTCGAACTCCGTTAAGTGAAAGTAGATAGTCATTAAGACCGATAATAGAGTTAGTTGCAAAGTTATCCACATCTTTATTATTAGATGTTTCTTTGTTAGGCTGATAGACATAAATCATCTTATGTAAAGCCATTACTTGTGGTGAGTTGGAAAGAGTGTCATTACTACTCTGTACAACTGAAAGAAGATTATCAGTCTTCTTGTATGCAACTCCAGAGAGCTGGTTAAGCATATCATTAGTGACATAATTGTATCTACCGAATAATTTAATATTCTTAAGTGTGAAGTTAAAGTCGTTTCCAATCTTCTGTCCACCAGTCTGGGCTGGATCAACATTGAAGAATGCATCAATTGGTTCAGCAAGGTAAATGCGAACAAGTAAACCACCCATAGCCTGAAGGTTTAAGGACTGCTGATTATTTTTCATGAGACCTGTATTTAACTGGCATGCGAATGACTGACCATCGTCATCAAGATTTGTTCTACCTAAAAAGTTTCTGGTGTTAAGAACATTGGAAGAACACATCTGCTGGTTATTAAAGCGACCATTTTCTAAGTTAGATGCAGACTGGACACCACGCTGGTATTTCTGGATCAACTGGTAGTTAAGACGCTGTTCAATCAAAGTGTTAGATCTCATTGAGATAAGATCAACTCTAGAGATAAGTGAGTGAACACCGAGAACTGAATCAAGAGATATTGATGGATTATTTGATAATGTACCCATATCTCCCTTAGCGTATGGAGTAGTACCATCAACATTTACCTGGAGATTACCAGCAAACATAAGGTCTTGGGTATTTAACATTGCAGGTACGGCTGGAATTAAAAACTGAATTTGATTGACGCCATTCTGGGCTTTAAATTCTGTGATATTATTTTGAGGGGCTATTTCAAAACTTTTGCGATAGAGAAAAGGCATTTTATAAAATATGCTTAGTAAATAAAAAAAAAATTTTTGCCGAAGTCTTGTAGTGATGATTTATATATTATAATTATTTTTGAAATATAGTAATTGGATTAGTTTTATCTATATCTAAATCTTCATTAATAATTTTATAATTGGATGAAATACATATATCAATAAATTTTTCTTTACCTATCCAATACCATCTACCTGTTGATGGATCACTATCACTATCTTCAATAAGTCGTTGTATAAGTTCTTGATCATTTGCAAAATGAATTCCTCTGTTTCTTTGTTCGCACCTTTGTATGTCTATGTGCCAAGGTTCGGATTTAAAATATTTCTCTGCATCAGCAAACATAATACATAAGTTGCAATCGGTTTTACATTTATCATATAGAGCTTCTATATAAGTTTTTTGACCAGTGTAAGATATATGACAAAATACATCATAAGAAAAAACATAGTCTAAAGTATCTAGTGGTATAAAATCTAAATTAAAATCCTTAACTTGTACATATTCTATTTTGTCTTTTTTTTCGTGTCCTACATAATCCCAAAAAGAATTATGTTCAGCCGATAATACATCAATGCAATAGATTTTGTCAAATACATTTAATTGGTAAATAAATTTACTCCATTGTCCACCACCACATCCAATCTCTAAACAACATTTACCTTTCATAGATTTCTTCAAATAATCTTCAATTCCTTTTTGATTTCTTATTGAATCGTGTCCTGTTTTAAATCCACCTTTCCATATAGTTTGAAAACTATTTATTTCATCTTTGAGTTTCTTTTCCATATATAGTTAACCTATATTTTAAATCTATAATTTAATCTAATATCTATGCCTCTTTTCTTTTTAACTTTCCTCAACATCTTTTTATCAAACATACCAACCAACATGTCGGCGTTCGAACTTTCATCATTACATCTTTCTTCTGGAGTTTTAAAAAATGTTTGTAATCCACCTTTAGTCTTTGCAAACCCAGTTCTTGTACCATATCCATTTAATCTAGTAACTCCGCCATCTGCAAGAAAATACATACAAGTATTATAGTAATCTTCAAAAGTATTGATTGGTGTTAATATAGGATCTGTATTGATTGTGCCGTGAAAATTGCCACAGATAAATTTAAGATTATCACTAATATTGTTTTGAAGATAGTATGCATTGTCGTATGGACAGATTCCCCATAGTCTGTGATTACGAGCTTCGCATTCTTGAAAACCTTGAATAATTAAATCAAATACATTTTCACTACTTAAGGCTATGCCATTGTGTTCTATTATGGCTTTTATATCGTCATCAATCATCATCAACCATCGGCTTTTTGAATGTTGTTTGATAAAGTTTCGCTTTGCGCCGATGCCCTTGGTGTTGGTTAAGACCCATTGTCCTTTTCTCCCATAATTATTGTAAAGCGATTCTTGTTCTTTATCTTCAACATAGATCTTTATATATTCTTCTGGAATACATTCCAAAAGTTTCATTGTATTTTTTTGTAAAATTTCTGGACGATTGTAAGTAGGTATTGCAATCTCTAAATCGTAAATCATTTTAAATAAACATAGTTAATTTTTTTTTTTGTGCAACTCACAGCATTTACATTCACCGCATTCGGTTTCTTTATTCCACCATATCCATACATTATCTAAGGCTACAATAAATTCTCTACACCAATCTCTAGACTTAATCAGCATATATCTAGTAATTTATTATTTTTTAAAACTCTTGAGAGTTTTTGCTAACGAAGCTCGTTTTTTCATAAGCGCACTGACTTTCATTTCTTTACCTGTAAAGATATTTCTAATCATATCACCAGCGTCGGTTTTACCAATCTTATTTAAAAAAGATACAGGTATATCTTCATCCTCTGGGACTTTTAACATGTTTCGTAATGCATCTTTTTTCATTGTGATTTTCTTATCACCAATCTTTATAGTAGTTGTCTTCTTTGGTTTGGCTTTCATTGTATCTGGTACATTAGAGTTTCCATATTTTACACCTCTAGGCATTTATATTTATTTGTAATATTTTTTTCTAGAGTAATTGTAAATGTTTGATTTTAAATTTAAAAATAATTCTGTAGAAGAGATAGATAGATTTGTTGAAGAAGTTTTAGATAAGATAAATGCAACTAGTGGAAGTAGAAGAAAACTAATGTATAGAAAAGGACATTGTGGTACACCAGAACCTAAAGGTAGTTATTCCGTGACATATGGATATACCAATTGTGGATATATCTCACCAACTAAATATAGAAAAGAAGTTCAAGGTATGAAACATATTTACGAAACAACAATCTTGACACATCATCCAGAGTTAAAAAAAATATTCCAAGATTTATGTGATATGCATTCTCCAGAAAAGATTGTAGTAGATCAAGTACAGATCAACCGCAACTGGATCGCACCCCCACACAAAGATGGAAACAATGTTGGTTATAGTTCTATAATTGGTTTAGGCGATTATACAGGAGGTGAACTTGTAGTTGAGAAACCTAAAGAACATTTAGAGTTTGATATAAAAAATAAATTTTTAAGATTTAATGGATCACTCTATACACATTGGACAAAGCCATTTGATGGTACAAGATATAGCTTAGTATTTTATGAACATAAAATCACTAAGAAATAGTATTATGCTAAATTAATAACCATATTCATATCTGTTCCATTAGCCATATGATCCTGTAGTCCTTCCATAATAATTCTTGGAGCGTAATTATCGGCTACTTTTATCTCGTCTTCCACATCGTCAGTATAACAATATCTATCTCTTAAATGTTCACGGAATTTATTAAGTGCTGTTTTAAGCCTGTTTCTGTTTCCTACATCTCTAATATAGTGTAAAACTTGCACCCTTTCATCTACTAATCTAATAATCACAAATTCACCATTGTTCATCTCATATAATCTATAAATCCTCCACATCGCTATAGAACCTACAACATCTAATGGTTTAGGCTTTATTTCTTGCTTTCGACAATCACACGTGGCTTGATTAAATAACTTCATAATTATATTACTTCTTGTTAAGTATTCTCCATCTTTCATATTGTCTTTTTTATCTTCTAGATCTTCCATCATTTTAGGAACTTTCACACATTTGTAGCAGTCAGTCATCTTGCTATAGCAATTTGCATAAAGTAAAGAAGGTTTTGCAAAATCAATTTTGTTGGTTCCTTCATAATATAGTTTCTATAGAACATAGTATATATTTTAGACTACAGATT
>WLWG01000912.1_pt1 | contig 28864 bp, 35 predicted proteins | sample 6712871 | NCBI WGS metagenome assembly WLWG01 (sample SAMN12718693, study PRJNA515312) | sponge metagenome | isolation source: marine sponge | host: Mycale hentscheli | place: New Zealand: South Island, Marlborough, Capsize Point | collected 2003-05-01
CTGCGGGTAACGATAGTGGAATATCCTTTACCGTTACTGGAACGGATGTAGACGGCGCGGCTCAAACAGAAAGTATTACAGGAGCGAATGCGGATACAGCAACAGGATCAAGCACTTTTGCAACAGTCACTCAAATTGCGGCAGTAGGTAATCCTGCGGGTAATGTTGAGGCTGGTTCAGGAACAGCGGTCAAAGCTATTATCTTTGATGGAAGATGTCGATTAAAAGGTATCTATTTGGTAAGCACTGCAACAGGTGGAACAATTTCTTTTAGAAATACATCAATAACAGGAACGGCTCTTTTACAGTATCAAACTCCTGCGGGTGTAGGCTCAGAGTATCCAGATGTTCCAGATAACGGGATGTTGTTTACAGATGGAGCGTATATAACATATAGTTCTGTTCACTCAACTTCTGCAACGATCTTCTACGCATAGAGGTTCCTATGGCTGATAATATGCCTAAAAGAAATAAAAAGAATTTCCGACCAACTAAGAGTGGTGCGGGGATGACTGAGAAAGGCGTGAAAGCCTACAGAAGAAAAAACCCTGGTTCTAAATTAAAGACTGCGGTTACTGGCAAAGTTAAGAAGGGTAGTAAAGCGGCAAAAAGGCGTAAGTCATATTGCGCTCGATCTGCGGGTCAAATGAAAAAGTTTCCGAAGGCGGCTAAAGATCCTAACAGTCGGCTTCGGCAAGCTCGAAAAAGATGGAGATGCTGATGGGTTCTCAAATAAAACTACTTTTTATTGCGGCTGGTATTACAACTGTCTTAGGTGTTTCAGGAGCATGGTCTACTTGGGTGACGCGCACATTAATAAATGTAGATAAGAACACAGAAGTAATGAATGTTAAGTTAGATGCTAATCATAATATGTTAGCGATGATTATGAAAAATCTTTCTATAGAAAGGGTAACCTATGGCTACGTCAGGGACTAGAAACTTCGATCTCAGCATTGCGGAGATTATTGAAGAAGCGTATGAGCGGTGTGGTTTAGAAGTTAGAACTGGTTATGACGCAGAAACTGCTAGAAGATCTCTTAATTTAATGTTTGCTGATTGGTCAAACAGAGGTGTAAATCTCTGGACAGTACGTTCTGCTACTCAATCTTTAACACAAGGTACTTCGGCTTACACTTTGAACAAGCACACTATTGACATATTACAGATAGTTCTTAACCGGGATGGAACAGATTACGAAATGGATAGAATTAGTCGAGATAATTACGCCACTATTCCTGATAAAACCACTCAGGGAAGACCTAGTCAGTATTATTTCGCTCGTTCAATCTCACCCGTTATAAATGTTTGGGCTACTCCAGAAAACTCAACAGATACTCTTACATATTATTACATTCAACAAATGGAAGATGCCGATTATTTGTATAACAATGTTGAAGCTCCTTTACGGTTCTATCCTTGTATGGTTGCGGGACTTGCGTATTACATGGCTATGAAACGTGCTCCTGATAGATTGCAAATATTAAAATCTGTTTACGAAGAAGAATTTGCTAGAGCTTCTGACATGGATCAAGACTTCTTAGATCTTCCTCTAAGACCGAGTGGTAGTTATTTGAGGGCTAATTAATGGCTTACGCAAGTGGTAAAAGAGCTTGGGGTATATCAGATAGATCTGGATGGAGATATCGTCTAAACACTATGAGGACAGAATGGAATGGATCTAAAGTTGGACCAGATGAATGGGAAGAAAAACAACCTCAATTAAGTCCTCCTCCCGTTTCCCCAGACCCTCAAGCATTAAGAGATCCTAGGCCTCAATCAAATTTAGCAGCAGAAAGAGTTATACAATATGGGTGGAATCCTGTAGGTATGGCAAGTAATGATGGATTAACTCCTAATGATCTTCCTGGGACAGGAGAAATAGGAACGGTAACGGTGGTAACAACATGAGTTTTACATATGCAGAATTAAAAACGGCGATACAACAATATGCGGATAATACGGAAACAACATTCGTTGCTAACCTTCCTACTTTCATTAAGACAGTAGAAGAACGAATTTTAAAATCAGTTGACTTAGAAACATTTAGAAAAAATGTAACAGGTACTATACAACAAAACAGTCAGTATCTTGCTGTTCCTTCTGATTATTTAGCGTCTTTTAGTTTATCGGCTAGGTATGCTGGAGCCGAGGCTGTTTCTGGAATTAAACCTAAGACATTCTTACTTCAAAAAGATGTGAACTATATTCAAACATACACACCCGATCCGACTGACACAACGGCAAGTCGTTTACAAGTTGGATTCCCTGCTTATTATGCTTATTTCGATGAAAATAATTTTATAGTTGCTCCTGTTCCAGATGCTGATTACACGATGGAACTTCATTACTTTTATAGACCTCAAAGTTTAACGGCGGTTGGTGACAATAACACAACCTGGTTAAGCGAAAATGCTCCGAATGCAATGTTATTTGGAAGTTTAGTTGAGGCTACTGTCTATATGAAGGGGGAACCAGACATAATGCAAATGTACAATGAGAGGTTCTCAGAATCCATTGCTCGATTAAAAGACTATGCAGAAGCGAGAGAAAACTCTGATGCTTACCGAAGAGGATTACCCGAAAGACGCAGAACATGAAAATAGCTATTGTTGGGTTAGGTGGGAGCTATTCCGATTATATAGCTGCACGGATACGTTCAGAAAAGTTTGATGAAATATGGGGAATAAACTGCGTTGGTGGCATCATTCATGTAGACAAGACTATAATGATGGATCCAGTGTCCCGGTTTTTAGATACAGAGGATGCAGGATCACAAACAGAGATCGCTAGACACTTTTTAAAAACAAATACTAAACCTATTATTACATGTGAAATGGATGAAAGGGTAAAACATTTACATCCTTATCCTCTTGAAGAAGTTGTTAAAGAATTAAAAATTTGTTATTTTAATAACACCGTTCCGTATGCAATAGCATACGCTATATGGGTTGGAGCAACGCACCTTTGTTTATATGGTTTAGATTACACCTATAAGAATGTCAGTATGGCAGAGGCAGGCAGAGCATGTACCGAGTTTTGGTGCGCTATTGCTACGACAAGAGGGATAAAGATAGAAGTTGCACATAACTCAGGTCTTTTAGATACAAATGTACCAGAAAACGAAAAACTATATGGCTATCACAGATTAGATGACCCTTTAGTGCAATCACAAGAAAATGGTGGCTTGTTAATAACCAAACAATCTAACATAGAACCACCCGAACCAATGGATCAAGATCCTGTGGTGTTTGGAAGACATGATCTACAATATGTAAATGGGAGAGAATATAAAAATGTTTAGCGTTAATACTAATACTATTGTTGGTCAGGTCGGTGTTGCAACGTCTGACAACGGTGGCTTGTCTACGGAACAAATTTCTGAATTAGCTGTTAATAAAATAGTTTCTATTTCTGAAAATGCACCCGAACCAATTAAGCAACAAGCAGAAGCTTTTGTAGAAAATGTACGAAATGTCGTGCATTATCATATTGAGTTGGCTAGACGTGAGGAACGTGCTACTATATGTCATAAGGTAAGAGAGGTAGGTCAACCAGACCTAGCAGATGCTATAAGGAGAATATGAAATGGCAATAACACAAGCGATGTGTACTTCGTTTAAAACAGAGCTTTTAACAGCTACACATAATTTCGCTACTAATGGAAATGCTTTTAAGTTAGCGTTATATGCTATTGGTGGCGGTGGAAAATCTAGTACTACAGCTACATTAGGTGCTGCATCTACAGCTTACGTTACGACTGGGGAAGTAGCAAATAGTGGTTCGTATACTGCAGGAGGTGGCACTCTTACTAAGGTTGCTCCAACTTCAAGCGGAACTACGGCATTTACAGATTTTGCTGATATAACTTTCACTACAGCAACTATTACGGCTAGAGGTGCTTTAATTTATAACGATACAAATAGTGACAAAGCTGTTTGTGTATTAGATTTCGGAGGGAATAAATCGTCTTCTTCTGGAAGTTTTACAATTCAATTCCCAACAGCAGATGCTTCTAACGCTATTATCCGTATAGCTTAACGAGGTAACTCATGGCTATTATAACAGGTTGGGGTCGTGGTAATTGGGGTCAAGGGCCCTGGGGTCGAGCTATACCTGTTGTTATTACTAGTGCGGCTGGTGCAACAGGCGCAGTAGGATCTGTAAGTCTTGTAACAAGTTCTATCGTTCAACCGACGGGAGTTTCTGCGACAGGCGCAGTAGGAACAGTTCTTGCGGCGGGTGGAGCAGTTGTTACAGAAACAGGCTTAACAGGCACTATTGGTTTTGGTGATGAACAAGTTGTAGGAACCGCAGTAGTAAGTCCATCGGGTGTTTCTGCGACGAGTGCACTTGGTAATGAATCGGTCGTAGGTTCGGCTGTTGCCTTGCCTCCAACTCAATTACCTATAACAGGACAAGTTGGAGAAGTTACTGTCTCATTAAGTATGACTGTCTTCCCAACGGGTGTAGTAGGCACTGGAGAAATTGGTGAAGAAAATGTGTGGGGGATAATTATCCCTTCACAAGACCCTAGTTGGAGTGCTATAAGTATAACACAGAACCCTAGTTGGAGTAGTACAACTCCTTCACAAGATCCCAGTTGGACAAAAATAGCGGCATAAGGAACATATAAAATGGCTAGTACCTATGTAAATAATCTTAGACTTAATGAGATGGCGACTGGAGATGGTGCGGGTACATGGGGTACCACAACAAATCTTAATTTAGAATTAATCGGTCAAGCTCTAGGTTGGGGAACAAGAGCAATTGCTAACGCCTCAACAGATAATATTACAATAGCTGATGGTGCGTCAGACGCAGATCGGTCTATGGCACTTAAACTTACTGGTGGTGGGCAAGCGTGTACAGTAACACTTTTGCCAAACACGTCTTCTAAAGTTTGGATCATGGAGAATGCAACAAGCTATACTTTAACTTTCACACAAGGAAGTGGTGCTAATGTTGCTATCTTAGCGGGTGAAACTAAAATTATTGCGACTGACGGAGGTGGCTCTAGTGCAGTGGTTTATGATCTCTTAACAGATGTTAATTTAGCAGGGACAACAAAAACTGCGGTTCTTACAAACGCAGGTCTTCTTACAACTGCTACACTTACCAATCAAGGTCTTCTTACAAACCAAGGGGATGCGGATTTTAGTGATGATGTAACTCTTAAATCAGACTCAGCGGTTCTTGGTTTTGGTGCAGATACGGATACGACTTTAACACACACAGATGGCACAGGGTTAACTCTTAACAGCACTAATAAGTTATGTTTTAATGATGCAAGTCAATTTGTTCAAGGTTCAAGTGCCACGGTTCTTTCTCTTGGAGCTACAGACGAGATTGATCTTACGGCTACAGCCATTGATATAAACGGTACTGCGGACATTAGTGGTGCTCTTACAAATGCTACAGCGGCGGTTAAAGTTGCAGGGTTAGAAACAATATATGTACCCGCTGGAGCCATGTATCCAACCACAACAAATGGGTGTTCTGATTTAACACAAGTTGAATTATCAAACGGCCCAGAGCTATCCGTTTTAGATTTTGCGGCGGACGCAGATGACTTCGCGCAGTTCTCTGTAATCTTCCCTAAGTCGTGGAACGAAGGTACAGTTACTTTTCAAGCGTTCTTTACTGTAACAGGTACAAACACGGGTACAGTAGCTTGGGGATTATCTGGAGTTTCAATAGCCGATAATGTAAGCAACAACACAGCCTTTGGTACAAACGTAGTTGCAACGGCGAAATCACATAGCGGGACATCAAATGATTTAGACGTTTCAGCAGTTAGCGGTGCCGTTACTATTGCAAGTGCGGCGGCGGACACGTTTACTTACTTTCAAATTATGAGAGATGTATCTGCGGATTCACAAACAGGAACAGCACGTCTACAAGGTATAAAATTATTCTTTACCACTGATGCTAAGAATGACTCATAGGGAGCGTTAGATGACTGGTTTTGGTTATAACGTAAATGGTTTTGGAGCAGATTATACTAGGGTGGAGTACTATGAGGCCACTGGCGGAACTATAACTACTGATGGTGATTATAAGTACCATACTTTTACAGGGTCAGGAACATTTACTATTAGCGTTGCGGGTAATTCTGCGGGTGGTACTATTGACTATATGGTAACAGCGGGTGGAGGCGGTGCTGGTATTGATAACTCAGGTGGAGCGGGTGCGGGTGGCATGGTTCGTGTAACAGGTGCTACTAAATCTGCGGCGGCTTATTCTATTGTAATCGGTGCAGGAGGGGCTGGCACAACGAGTAATTCTGGAACAGGATCGCAAGGTGCAGACTCTTCTGGTCTAGGGTCAACAGCAACAGGGGGAGGCCACGGCTCTAGTTGGGATTCAGGTTGCACGGGTGGAAACGGTGGTTCAGGGGGTGGTTCATGTTCAAATTCTGGAAACAACCCTGGAACAGGAGTTTCTGGACAAGGTAATGACGGTGGCACGGCGGCTAGTGATGGCGTACCCGGTGGCGGTGGCGGTGCAGGAGAAGCAGGAAACACGGATCGTCAAAGTGACGGCGGTGACGGTGTAGAATGGTTGAACGGAACCACTTATGCAGGTGGAGGCGGTGCTGGTGCGGAAGGATTAGCGTACACACCATCTGGTGGAGATGGAGGCGGCGGCACTGGAACTAATGCAAGAAATACATACGGTAGTTCTACAGACGGCACTGTGAATACTGGAGGCGGTGCTGGCGGAGTTCGTTTACACCGAGGAAACAATGGTCGAAGCGGCGGCTCTGGAATAGTTATAATTAGATATAAATATCAGAATTAGGAATTAGATGGCACATTTTGCAAAAATAAAAAACAACTTAGTAACGCAAATAATTGTTGTTGATAATAGTGATATTCTTGATGAGTCAAATAATGAATCAGAAGCATTGGGTATTAAAATATGTCAAGACTTGTTAGGTGGTACTTGGGTGCAAACATCTTACAACGGTAATATTCGTAAGAATTATGCGGGCATAGGATACACTTACGATAGTTCTAGAGATGCTTTTATAGAGCCTAGTCCCTATCCTTCTTGGGTGTTAAATGAAACTACATGTAGGTATGAAGCTCCGATAGCGTACCCATCAGATGGAAAAGACTACAGGTGGAACGAAGAAACAACTAATTGGGTTGAAAATTAAACTTTGATGGAGAGACTTAATGCCCATACAGAAACTGCAATATAGACCTGGTGTTAACAGAGATGTAACTTCCTACACCAATGAAGGTGGTTGGATTGATAGCGACAAGGTACGCTTTAGATTGGGCTTTCCCGAAAAAATAGGTGGGTGGGTAAAAAGAACTGCAAACACTTATTTAGGTTCGGCTAGAAGTTTATTTCCTTGGACAGCACTAGATGGTTCTAAGTTCATAGCCGTTGGCACCTCTTCAAAATATTATATCGTACAAGGGGATGACTTTAATGACATCACTCCAATAAGACAAACTACTACTGGAGAAGCAACTTTTTCAGTTGCTAATGGTGCTACGGTAGCTACCGTGACTGACACCTCACATGGTGCTAATGTTGGAGACTTCGTTACATTTAGCGATGCGGCCTCTTTAGGGGGAAATGTTACAGCCGCAGTATTGAATCAAGAATACGAAATAGCTAGTGTCCCTACTGTTAATACCTTTACAATTAACCTCTCTGTTACAGGCAACGCTAGTGATACAGGCAATGGCGGCGGAAGCACCGTTGCTGCATTTCAAATAGATTGCGGACTAGATACTCAAGTTGGTGGCACTGGTTGGGGTGCGGGTACATGGCAAAGAGGCACATGGGGATCGTCCTTTGGCACAGGAGTTGATACTGAATTATCCCTTTGGAACGAAGATAACTTCGGAGAAGATCTATTACTTAATTTAAGAGACGGGGGCGTGTACTATTGGGATAAAAGTGGCGGACTTGCTGCAAGAGCAGTAAACTTGGTGGATGTAGATAACGCTAACAACGCTCCCACGATTGCAAAACAAGTAATGGTTTCGGACAACTCTAGGCATGTAATCGTTTTTGGAACGAATACAATTGGCACCACGACCCAAGATCCTTTGCTCATACGGTTCTCTAGCTCAGAATCTCTAACGGACTGGGCTCCTACACCAACCAACTCAGCGGGGGATTTAAGAATAGGTAGCGGATCAACTTTTATAACTGCGATAGAAACAAAACGTGAGATTGTAATTTTTACAGATAGCACTCTACATTCCATGCAGTTCTTGGGCGCACCGTTCTCGTTCGGTATTCAACCTTTGTCCACAGGCATAACAATCATGGGCCCTAACGCAGCGGTTGCTGTTGAGGATGCAGTCTTTTGGATGGGACAAGATTCTTTTTATCTTTACGAAGGTGGCACACAACAACTCCCTTGCATGGTAAAAGAAAAAGTATTCTTTGATTTTAATTATTCTCAAAAAGACAAAGTATACGCGGCTCACAATGCAGAGTTTTCAGAAGTAACCTGGTATTATTGTTCTGACACTAACTCTGTAGCTAATGGTGGCACAGGACAAAACAACCTTTACGTTACCTATAACTATGCAGAAAAAGTTTGGTATTACGGTACTCTAAGTAGATCCGCGTTTATAGACAGAGGTACTTTTCAGTATCCCATTGGAGCAGAGAGTGGGTATTTATACGACCATGAAGTTGGATACGATGACGATGGTTCTGCGATGGTTGCGTCTATTGAAGCTAGTCCCAGAAGCATAGGAGAGGGAGAACGATTTGCTTTTGTCAGTAAAATTATTCCTGATATAACTTTTCAAGGTTCGACTGGTAGTTCTCCGAGTGTGGATATGACACTAAGTATGCAAGACTATCCTGGTAGTCCTTATGGACAGGCTGAGTCAGACACAGTTTCTTCCACCGCTATATCTACAACGACAGTACCCTTTGAACAATTTACAACGAAAGCAGATATTCGATTAAGAGGTAGATCTTTTGCTTTTAAAATAGGATCAACGGCACTTGGAGTTAGATGGAGACTTGGTTCTCCAAGAATAGAATTACGTCAAGATGGTAGAAGATAATGGCAACAAACGTAACTCCTTTTCCTAGGCTCCCAACACCTTCGGGTGATATTGACCTAAGATACATGACGGATTTAACTCGAGCTTTAGAGTACTTCTTAGCTCAAGTGCAAAACCCAGGTGATCTAAGGGCAACATCATTAACACTTACAAATGTTCAAGCTGATAACGATGTTGGATTAGAGGCTGGAACCTTGTATCAAGTAGATGGATTTGTTAAAATAGCTTTAGCTGACGTTGCCGCGTGTGCTGGATCAACAGGAACTGGAGCAATAGGAACAGTAACAGTTGCTGTTTCGTAAAAAAACAGTTAAACTGTACAAGAAAAATAAAGGATGAAGTGTTATGGGTGTTTTCAAAGATCTACTTGGTTCAGGAATAGGTGCCATAATCGGGGGAATGGTAGGCGGTCCGATGGGAGCCAAGATAGGTGGCGCACTTGCAGGAGCCGCTCTTAATGAAGACAATAGGTTTGCAGGGGCACTTAGCGGTTTTGGTTTAGGATCTCTTGCACCAAGTGCCATGAACATGGCAGGAATGATGGGCGGTGGAGATCCAACTAAAACAAGTATGTTTTCCAAATTCTTTGACAATGCGGCGGTAGAAGACAAAGCAGCAGCGGCTGTTGGTGGTAATGTAGGTAGTTCAGCGACAGCGGCGGGCGGCGGGCGAGGATTATCTTCTTTGATGAGTTTGTTGGACGGTAAAGGTGGCGATCTCCTATTAGCCGCGCTCCTCGCTTCTGAGAAAAGAGGTGGGATAGACACACTAACACCTGAACAAAGATATACAATGAACACTGGAGAGAGAACAGATTACGTTGGACAACCTATCTATGGTGTGAAAGATGGAGGTATGATTGAAGGCCCTGGAACCGGGACAAGTGATTCCATACCCGCTATGATCTATCAAGATGGAGGCCCTGTCCAAGAAGCTCGTCTCTCGGACGGTGAATTTGTGATGACGGCAGATGCGGTAAGAGGTGCTGGAATGGGGGATCGAGCAAGAGGTGCTGCTGAAATGTATCGAATGATGAACAACTTAGAAGGGAGAGCGTAATGGTTGATGCAGCAGACGTAACCTATCTGAATCAAACACAAACTGTTTTACCTGAGTACCAAGAAAAGTTTTACAAAGACTTTCTTGCTTCTGTTTCGGAACAAGGAAAGAAAAATCTTTTAGAAAATGTTCCTCCTGCTAGGTTAGCTCAATTTACTCCCGCTCAACTTCAAGCACTTAGACTTGGTATTGAGAATGTTGGTTCGTATCAAGACATGATGACGAAAGGTGCGGAGACTTTAAACCAAGGTATCGGTGTCTATGGAGATGCGCTTGGTGCATATGGAAAAGGTGTTGATGCTTTAGGTGGAACTACAGGTGCATTTGATCCAACATCATACGAAGCTTTTATGAATCCTTATACGCAAGAGGTTATTGATACTACGACTGCGGATATAAACAGACAAGCCGATATGCGAAGAAACCAACTTACTTCTCAAGCTGTAGGACAAGGAGCTTTTGGTGGATCAAGAGGTGCTCTGCAACAAGCGGAACTCTCAAGAAACACCGCAGATCAAATAGCGAGAACAGGAGCAGGACTTAGGAAGTCTGGATTTGATACCGCAATGGGTAATGCTATGAATGCATTTTCCGATCAGATGAAACGTGGACAGAACGCGGCACAGATATTTGGATCTTTAGGACAAGGCATTGGAGGCATTGGTGCGGGTCTAGGTACAATGGGAGTTCGACAAGGAGCGATGGGTGAAGCTGCGCAAGCCGCTGGAACTCGAGACGTGAATGCATTGTTTAATCTTGGATCTTTAGAACAAGGACAGATTCAAGCTGGATATGATTTAGAAAGACAGAACGCTCTTGAAACTGCGGCTGAACCTTTCCGCAGACTCGGCTTTATGTCTGATATGTTTAGAGGTGTACCAACCACGCAAGGAACTATGACAGCGTCTTCTCAACCCAGTCCTAGTCCATACTCTACCTTCTTAGGTACAGCGATGGGATTAGGTGGATTACGAGATGCAAGCGGACAGTCTTTATTGGGCGGAATTATGAACTCTAGCGGAGCATAGAAATGAACAGTGTATATGACAGACCTTTGTTTGCGAATAGAAAACAGAAGAGACGAGATGCTCGAACCAAGCTTCTTAATATGGGTGGCATTGTAGCGTCTAGCCCAGAACTTATGCAAGCAGTGAACCAAGCTCCTCGGTCCATGAACCAGGGTGGTTATGTTGCGGGTTATGATGCTGGCGGTCACGTTCACCCACACACAAGAGATAAAATTCAAAGCGGCGTATCAGATTTATTTGCTCCTGTACGAAAAGATGTTGGTCGTTTAGGTTCTGCAGTTAATTTTTTAAATTCTGGATTAGCTAATACAGGTGCTCTTGGAATGGATGCTTTATCTATGATTAGCGCAGCTATGGGTCTTGACACAGGTGCTAAACAATATGGTGACAGAGCCGCGTATTTAAGAGACTTAGCGTCAGGTCAAAATGAAAAAGGAGGAGAAACTCTTTTAGCAGGTATAGATGTGTCCGCGATTCCTGGTTTAAATAACTTAACTGCCGTTAACGCAGCTAACGCTGAAGTCGTTGACGAATCCGATGCAGAAACCATTGAAGATTTAGAAACAACGCCAGGTCCTAAGACACTTGAAATAGACGCACGTCAAGCAGAGCTTCTTGCTGAAACACGGCAAAAATTAGCTGACGCAGAATTGTTGTTAAAAAATAAAAAATTATCCGAAGACGCTAAAGCAGATGCCGCCGCTGATCTTGTTGGTAAAGGACTACAAGGGACAGATAAGGAACGCGCTGCTCAATACAAAGACCTAATAGAAGATGTGTTTGGGAAAAAAGCAAGTGCTAATACGATAAAAGGTTTAAACAAACAGTTGATTGGATTTACAATAGCGGCGGGTAAAAGTCCAAGAGCCGTGCAGAATATAGCCGCTGGTATGATAGCAGGTGCTAAGACCGAGAAAGCAGATATTGCAAAAGAACAAGAACGAACCGATGCCATGTCAACACTTGCCTTGAACCAAATGTTTAGTGAGAAAGCCGCGTCTGAGTTAGCGGCATCTAATTTAGCTGTTGCAAAAGCAAGGGGAACAGGGGAACAAAAGTCTCGTCAAGAAATAATTTATGGAACTACTTTTCAAAGTTTTGTAAATTCAATGCAAGATGCAAACCAACGAGCAAGAGATAATTTTCAAACACCACCCTATACAGATGAAGAAATAATAGCTACGGCGAGGAGAGCGGCTATGGATGCAGCTCCAGGTTCTATATCTGCTAAAGCAGATATAACAGCGGGTAGAGGTGCTCCTGTTGATGTGTCTAAGACGGCGGGGAATGTTAAGTTATCTAAGGAAGACGCAATAAGATTAGCAAAAAAAGCGATAGCTAGCGGAGAAAACCCAGAAAAAGTTAAAGAACAGCTTAAAAAGGATTATGGAATTACAGGTGAGCTTTAATGGCGGAAGAGTATAATCCTTTTTTGAGCGTAAAAGATACGACCGAAGAGTACAATCCTTTCTTAACTGTAGATAGTTCTCCCGTTATTGAAGAAGATAAATCTTACGTTGATAAGGTTGTAGACGTAGGTGAGGGACTAGCCGACATCGGACAAGGCATGGGTGCAGGTCTTGTAAATATCGTACAAGGTGTTACAGAACTTGGTGCCGCTGGTTCTGATTTAGTTTTGGGAACCAACGTCAGTAAAGGCACAACTGATTTCTTTGAAAATACAAAAGAGACTTTAGGTCTAACCCCTGAAGGTGCCGCAGGAAAAGTAGCCGAAGGATTAGTTAACTACGGTTCTGCGTTTATACCTGTCGTTGGATGGATGGGTAGAGCTAACGCTGTAGCTAAAGGTGCTAAAGTAATACCAGCAACAAGTAAGTTTATGAAGAGCGCAGAGAAGTTTGGGGCATCTAAAGCAGGCAAACTTGCGTTAGGTAATAGAGCAAAAATGGCAACGTCAACTGCTCTTACTACTGGGGTGGTAGATGCTTTCGTATCGCCTTCAACTGGCATAACTATATCAGATAGTTTTGATGCTCTTCCAGATTTTTTAAAGACAGACAAAGATCAAACTTTAACAGGGCAAGAAGAGGCTATTAGAAGGTTAAAAAACAAATTACGTTTTGCTGGTGAAGGTGCGGCATTGGGAGGCGCATTTGAATTAGCCACTCCAGTTGCGGGTGCTGTAGTCAGAACAGCGGCACAAGTACCAGGGGTTGCTCCAGTCGCAGGGGTTATATCAAAGGGTTTTGACACAATAGGTTCTACTCTTGCAGACAACAGACTTACAGGAACTAAGCTTAGAGAATGGCTTACGGCAGCGGGTAACACGCCTCTTCCTGTTTATGAAGGTGTACAAGGTACAACTAATGTTATTGAACAAACGACTAAAGAAGCTGGTAGAAGATTTAATGCTTTTGATACCGCTTCTCGTAAGGTTGTGCAAAAGCAAATGGGCTTTTTTGGGAAACGTAAAAAAACTAAAGAAGCAATGGAGGGAGCATACAGCGATTTAAACAAGTTTTTACACGGTGATGCTGACGCTTTGACACGTTATGGAGATGACGTTGTAAAAGCAGGACAAGCTATGAGGGATCAAGTAGACGGCCTAACAGATATTTTAGCAAAAGAGATTGAAGGTTCAACTGTATTAACGTCGAAAGAAAAACAAGCTTTATTAGACGAGTTTGCTCAAAACAAAGGCAACTACGTCCGAAGATTGTTTGAGGTTCATCTGCGCCCTGATCAATTTAAATCACCAGGTACAAATACTAAGTTGTATAAAGAAGCGGTTGATGAAGTAGAAACTATTTTACGGACGATAGACTCTGAGAAGTACGCCTCATACGATGCCGCTGCAATAAGAAAAAAAGCAGAACAGATAGTAAATGAGAATTTAAAAACAGGAACGGGAGAACTCTCAGCGGAAGCAGCTAAACGCGCAGGGGTTCTTGCTGGAGGTGCCGCTAAACTTTTTGGTAATCAAAAAGGCGGAGAAACAAGTTTGTTTAATATTGCAGACGGAATGTTTAAGGCTAGAAATAAATATGTGGATGGTTCGGATAAACTTAGAGAAGCTATGGGAGAGATTACAGATCCCAAAGAACTTTATTTTAGAACTGTAGCAGACATGGCAGAGACAGCATCGGCGGACAAATTATATAAACAACTGTTACGAGAAAACCCAGCACTTGATTTCAGAGAAGGTTTAGCCGCTATAAACGGAGGCGGAAGACCTTTAGTTATAAACGGAGATAATTTAACCGACTTGCAAAAAACAGATTTAGTAGAAGCTCAATATGTTCGGTTGGGTGATGATGCGTTGGACGCTTATGAAGCACAAAAAAGATTTGTAGCTGACGAACGCAAAAGGTTAGGTACAAAAGAATTTAATAAACAAGTAAAAGAAGGAAAGATAAAAGTCCCTCAAGATAAGACACCAGGAGAAATAGAATTTGGTGGACGATTTGGTAAGATGACTGGCAAATACGTTCCCGCTGAAGTTTATAAATCTTTGACTACTGTTTTTAAAGACCAAAACTTAATGCAAGAAGCATGGGCTATATCTCTTCAAGCCAAAGGTTTGTCTCAGGTTTCTAAAACAGTTCTTAATCCTATCTCTCAACTCAGAAACTTCTACTCTGGTTCTTTTATGTTAGGAGCGAATGGATTGTTTGGTAGGGGTATGAATGCGTATGACTCTGCAAGATTAACCATTGGTAAGATAGAAGATTTAGCTGATCCAGAATTTGCAAAACAAATGGACATGCTTCAAAAAGCGGGGGTTATTGATCAGAACTATGTAGTTAATGAGTATCGAAATCTTCTTAAAGAGGGAGCAGATTTAAAAGGTGCTAACGCTGTTCGTCAAGGAAGTAAAAAATTAATAGAGTCTCGATTCCTACCAGGAGTCAACACAGGATTTAAAGCACTACAAGGAACATATGCTGGAGTAGATAATTTTTGGAAAACAGTGGCGTATTCTGGAGAAAAGGCCAGATACGGTGCTGCATTTAGAAAAGCAGGTTTGGATCCAGACAACCTACCACCAGAAGTTGCTAGTGAGTTGGGAACTATCATAAGTCGTACAAAAGAATTTTCTGGAGACATAGATCCTTTAGATTTAATTTCCACAGACATCGTAAAAGAAACAATGCCGACCTATTCTAGAGTTCCAGAGATAGTTAAAAGCATACGAAAGATCCCTATTGTTGGTAACTTTATGGCCTTTCCAGCGGAAATGGTGCGAACAAGTAGCAACATTACCAATCGAGGACTAAAGGAATTAAGTTTTAAAGCAACCCCTGAGTTAGTTAATAGAATAGGTGCGGCTAACGCTAGACAATTAGAAAAACAAATCAGAGCAATAGGTGCTCAACGATTAAGTAGTTTTGCTACTTCCGCAATATTTACTAAAATAGGTGTGACTAAAGCAGCACAGGCGATGCTAGACTTTGATGATGAGAAAATGGCAGCGATGGATCAGTTCTCCGCAGATTTCCACAAAGGAAAATCCTTGATGCCAATCGCGTATAATAAAGAAACAGGTGACGTGAAGTATGTGGATCTATCGTACATGCTTCCATATGATGTGTTGTTAAATCCAATTCAAGCCGCAATGCAAGCATACTCTGAGAAGGGACTGGTTACGGATAGTGAGGCCGCTAAAATAGGATCTGCGGTTCAAGCTTCTGTTCTAAACTTTATTGAACCGTTTGCAGGAGAGTCTTTGGTTTCTGAAAGAATAGTAGATTTAACATTAAGGGGCGGTCGAACTAAAAACGGTCGTGACATTGTAATTGAAGAAGATTTCCCACTAGATAAAGTTAAGAAAAGTATTAATCATGTTCTAGGTGGATTTACACCTGGTGCAATTGAAATGTTTTACAAAGAAAAATATGGAGACATTGAAGAAGGCAGATTGTTAAAAGCCATTAAAGGTGAGGCTGGTACATATGGTGAAAACTTTGGTGTTGATGAGGAACTCGCCAGTATTCTCACAGGTTTCCGCGAGATGGAAATAAACTTAGCTAAAGATTTTAGATATAGCGGTTCAGAATATGCAGGATCTAAAAAAGATATAGGTAGAATATGGAGTAGAAATGCTCAACGAAATGATGTTACGAATGAAGACGTGCTTTCTTCGTACATTGAAGCAAATGAAAAGATAAAACGAGCACAGTCTCAATTATTTGCAAAGGTAAATGCCGCAAGAACCTTGGGTCTTGATGACGCGAAAATTAGACAAAGTTTAGTTAAAGACGCGGGTTTAACTAAAAGAGAAGTTAATAGTGTGATGCAAGGTAGGTTTATGCCACTGAGAGCAACAACGAGTTTACTTAAAAAGGTACGAAGAGAAGTCCAACAAGGACAAAGAAGAACGATTGATAGTCTTCCGATGGGTGATCTTTCTACTCTTTATGGCCAACTTATCGGTCAACAATTAGGACCGACAGAAGAAGTAGAGACACCAAACGTGGAAACACAAAAAGAATTTAATCCGTTCTTATCAATAGAGGATGAGAAAGAAGAATTTAATCCGTTCTTATCAATAGATGACAGTTCCTTGAACCTCGCTCCTACAAGACAACCCAACCTTCAAGTGTCTCAAGCTTCTTCGGTTCCCGTATCTCCAGATTTGATTGGCTTTAGGAATATGGACATAGCAAACCGACTAGGAAGAGCTTAACCCACTTCACCCCAATTATCCCCGAGCTCTGCATCTACCTTAGAGGGGACATTCAAAGGTAACCCTGTTTCCATGATCTCTACGATCTGATCTGCTTGTTCCTGATTCTCTATAGAAAAACACAGTTCGTCATGCACAGTCAATAGGGGCTTGAATCCTTGGGCATAACAGTCTGCCATAGCCTTCTTAGTCTGATCCGCCGCAGAGCCCTGTATGAGCTTGTTTAGTGCCTTATATGTAAATGCACGTTTTAACGCGCCGACATTACCGTATTGCTTCTTAGCTTCTTCAAGAGGCAAAGGTTTATTGTATCCAAAGGTTCGAGGCTCCCATAGATGGAACCGACACTTACGACCAAGGATCGTTCTGATTTGTCCGTGCTCCTCGGCTCTTTGACTCGCCATCGTTGCTAATTGTTTCACAAAAGGAACACTTGATTGATGTGAGTTAAGAAGTTCTTTGGCTTCTTCCTTGGTGATATCCAACTGATTGCTTAGTTTTCCGACACCCATTCCATACATGATGCCTAGGTTCACGACCTTCGCTTCTTTCCTAGAGATCCCAGCGAGGTCTGCTACCATCTGATGCAGATCAACGTCTCCACTATTGTACTCGTCTACGATTGTATCAACGACATTATGCTTGAATCTGTCAGGAACGGAGGATGCAAAGTGCACCAAGAGCCTCGGTTCTTGGCTCGAGTAGTCAAAGCTTCCCCACTTATCTCCCTCTTCTGGTATAAACAATCCACGGATTGCTTTCTTAATATCTGGATCCCTCGCAGGAAACTGCTGAAGGTTCGGGTTGCTAGACGAAAATCGGCCTGTAACAGTACCCCCATCGTCCGATCTAAGTTGATGAAATTCTGTGTGTATCCGTCCCTTGTGTTCATGGCGCATGATACTGTCAATGAATGTACTGTCTGCCTTGTCAAACTCTCGTAGTTTCACAATCATCTGAGCCACATCATTCGGGTGAGCATTCAAGAAATGTTTTGTAAAGGATGGGCTACCCGCTTCCGTCTTAGGATATTCTAAACCTAGTTCATCAAACACTGTAGCCACAGAAGCACTCGCCCAGGGTTCTATCTCTATGCCAGTCTTACGCTTGATCTCGGCTTTATAACCTCGCACCTTGGACCTGAGATCCTTACGAACACGGTCAGCCTTGTCTAAATCTACGCGCACACCCTTTTCTCTCATGTCAACCATTAAAGGAATAAGAGACGTTTCAAGGTCAAAAATATGTGAGAGTTCTTGCTTTACAATCTCTATGTTTAATCTCTCGTAAAGTCTCAGCGTTAAAGCTGCATCCTGTTCGGCATATGATCCAACATACTTTGGTGGGAGTCTCCACATCTCTCCTTTGGGATCAATTCCCCATTCTTTAGCGGCGGCTCTAAGTAAGGTTTCGTTCTTCCTCTCACCCAGATAATCACGACCTAGATTATTTAGGCTGAAGGAGAACCTGTTCTCGTCCACCAGAGGTGCTGCGATCATCGTATCAATGATCCTACCCTGTAGTTCTACCCCCTCTGCACGGAGCCATCCTGCATCGTAGGTGGCATTGTGCATAATCTTATCTATATCGGGCGTTGCCATCTGCTTCTTGAACCATTTCATTGTCATCTTTGGGTCTAGATTGTGACCATTCTCATGACGAATAGGAAAGTATCCCTGGTAATCTCCTGCGGCTACAGCAATGCCAACAATAAACCCATCCTTTCGAGACCATCCAGGTCCCAATGTCATAAGGTTCGGATCACATGTCTCAAGATCCACGGCTATTTGTTTATGTTTTGTAAGATCAGGGTACTCGGTTGGGATATTCCAATCTGCTTCGATAGGTTGGAATAGGTCTTGCTGGATCATTCATTCCATCTTTCCCCGCCCAGAGCGGCGTATCCAGCTATATCCACCCAGGAGTCTTCGTGATCAGGGGTTTGAATAAGTCTGGATACCTTCAGTTGGTTTAGGCAAAGATATACTTGGGGAACAGTGATGTCCACCCCTAACACCACAGACCACAACTTAGCTATCCGCTCATGATTTTCGTATGCATCTCCATAATGCTTGGCTCTCGCACCATTGACTAAGGATTCTGCTTTATTAAGTAACTCTTCTCTTTTCATACCATATACCTGTATTTTTTATTTGATTCTATTATGTGCAAATTCTCCTTGGCTCTTGTAACGCCAACATAAAATGCACGGTGCTCGTCGTCTGGGTAATTGTTCTCAACACATGCTTTTGTAGAGGATAAAGAAACCACGCAATTATCGTCCTCTCCTCCCTTCATTGCATGAAAGGTTGACAGTTTAATTCTAGGCTCATCCAGTATGTTTTCGCCTCGTCTCTCAATGGTTTGAATATAAAGTTTTTCGTGCGTACCTAATCGAGCCACGTTCATTGCATCTCGCTCCTTGGACGCTTTCATTCCATATGATAGAAGATCTTCGTAAGACAGAAAACTTTCGGGATCAGCCGCTTCTAACAGCTTCTTAGAACCTCGTTCTACTACTTGAAAGTCTCCCATCTTGGGAACACTTTCGTACAATTTAAAAGCGGATGCAACAGAAATCTTCTCTCCTTTTTGTAAATTTCTCCACGTTGTAATAACTTCTGCAACACTCTGCTTGATACTACTTCTTCCTCTTATAGAATACAGTAACCCCATCGATCTAACATGTTCCGCCCACTCCCTTGCCATTGAGTTTGTGCGTGTCATAAGCGTCCATGAACCTGACGTTAGATCTAAGTTCTCTAAGTCCATGTGAAAGTTAACAGAACCTTCTTGTTCCGTTGGAGAAAAGTATTTGTCTTGTCTTCGAGATATTCTCTTGACAATGCTTTGAGACAACGAATGCACCGACACTGGCAACCTGTAACTCTGTGATAGGACCTGTTGATCCTCGCCCGCCGCCAAGAATAAATTAACATCGACTCCTGTCCATCTGTGTATCGCCTGGTCATCGTCCCCTGCATACAAAACCTTCTTCGCATTCGACGCTAACTTATCCACCATCTCCCATTGTAACGGTGTTAAGTCTTGCGCTTCATCTACGATTAAAAGATCTAAGCTTGGTGCTTCAACTTCCTTAATGTAGCGTTCAATTAAATCTACAAAGTCAAACTTAAAAAGTTCTTCCTTATACTTTTGTAAGACATCCCAGATCTTAGTCATCATGTCATATGGCATAGAATAGTCAGCGTTCTCATTGAACTCCTTATGGAAATCTATTCTTCGGTATCGTGCTCTCGTCATTAATTGGATAAATTTGTCACCATTTCCAACCGCCATCGGAAGAATCGCACCATCATCAGGAGAAACTGTTTCGGATCCCTCAAAGATCACACCTAATTGTTCTCCCAGGATCTTCCAATCTGCACCCTCCATCATGTCTTTGTTCTGTAATCCGAGTCCTCGAAAGGCTAATGAGTGTAATGTTCTAAAGTATGGCAGATCTTCTTTTGTCAAACCAAACGCTGAACACGCACGTTCTGTTGCCTCGGCAATCGCCTTCTTTGTGAAGGACACAAACGCAATCCGATCAGGTGGCGTTCCATTGGTTAAAGCTTCTTTGACACTCTCAATCAGGGTATGGGTCTTACCACATCCCGGTGGACCAAAGATTAAAAGACTATTGGAGCTCATGCTGAACGCCTCGAGGACGGTCATTCAACCACTCCTCAACTTCAGCAGTCTTCCATCGACTAGCACTCCTTGTGCCGTCATCATGCCCTAAGATTATAGGTGCAGGAAACATTTCCTCCTTAACCCACTTGTATATTGTGGATCTGGAAACGCCTAACCAATCGCTGAGTTCCCCAACTCGTAGCAATTTATCAGAATGGGATGTCGTCATTATCGTTCTCCTTTTTAGGTTCTTCGTAGTCAAATGCAGGAACGTGCCACACTCTGATCGTGGTTCGTTTACCTTGCTTGTTAATGTTCTGGTGACCGTGACATTCACCGCCGCCGTTTAAGTCTTTTATTCCCTCTTGGACCTGGGCTTTAGACCAATGCCGCCAGTCCCGGTTTTTCAAGTAGTCCATAAGACCCTCAATCTTGAACTTTGTTACTCCGTCCTCGGTCCACGGTTTGCCCATCTCTAACTCATCAGGAGACATGGCTCGGATCCTACTGGTACAGAAGTTCTTTATGTGATCTCTAAACTGTCCGCTCAAGGTTAGTTCCTCTGGCACCGCTAGTTTAGTGGAGTTGTTCATCAAATGGTTGATTGTGGATTGCCACTTCTGTGGCTTCATAATCGGGGGCATAAGATCTATCTGTTCCATACACGCCCTTTGCCAAAGCATCTGGTTCTGCAACTGTTCCGTTGTGAGTTGCAACCTTCTGCCATCAACATCCATAAAGTAGAGTCTTGGTTCTGAGAGTAAGATCGTTAGTCCACCAATATGAGCGGCATCGGGTGCCTCCGTGCCCACACCAAAAGGTCTGGTCTTACATAGATCCTTGTCACAATGATCCTTCAAAGGACACACATCACACTGGTAGTAGTACTCTTTCTTTTCTAATGACTTCTGTATGTTAATGATCTCCGTTGCCTGGAGAGCAGGTTTACACAACATACGATTTAATTCTTCATGATGGTTCTTCCAATCATCAGGCCACTTCATTCGGCAATAAACACCAACTGCAAACATAAAGATGTTTCGGTACTCGGTTATCGCACCTTGGCTCGTCATGACCTCTAGACAATACGGTCCGTCTGTAAAGTGTTCTCGCTTACCGCCCAGAGTCATCTCATTAAGTTCTGAGGCTGACACCTTACCCTTGTCTACCGCTTTTAAAAACTCCTCAAGTTCTAGAGCCTCTGCCTTTTTATTAAAACAATACCTCATGGTTTCATCCGCATTAAAGTAAGGCATGTTAATAAAGTTACCAACGTCTCCACGTTCAGCTAGGATCTTGTCTTGCTTTGGAAAGATCTCGCAACCAGAGAACCCCAATGCTATGGACATCTCCATTAGATATTCCCTTACCAAAGCAGCGGGTTCCCAATCTTTTAAGAATAAAAATAAATGTGCTCCACCAGATTTAGATCTGCAATGAAACAATGGAAGTTTTAATTTCTTTAACTTGTCACTCAACGCTTTGTGATTGAGATCATAAGTATCAATATCAAGTGCACCAAATCTGCACATATTATCACTATTAATGGGGATTGAGCCGATACCCTGGGCACCTTCGATATGAAGTCGTACCGCTTCTTCGGTCAAGGGTTCCCGAACAACCTTACTCTTTGCTTCTGCTTTACCATTGCGCCCCGTTCTTCCTACTGTCGTCCGCCCATGCGCGACACTCGAACCTCGGAACACTTCTAGTAATCTTTTCTCAATTGTCATTCGTCTCTCCTAGAAAAAAGCGGCGATGCATCCCCCCGAGCATCGCCGCCGTGCCACTTAAAACGGGAGATCATCTCCGTTATCCGAGGAGCTAGAAGACTCCTCAGAGGCTTTCACTTCACCAGCCAAACAAGATGCTCTAAAGGCTAGAGCTTCTTGCCACAAGGACCTGTCCTCATCCCCGTTAAGTTGACGTATCTTGCTGACAGAAAAGTTACCATATGTTTCATTACGTTTGTTTGTTTCATCAACAATACTAAGGTTCCACAAGGTTGCTGTGATCGGAGCCAATTTCTTAACACCGTTATGCTCAACCCTTTGCAAAGCAATCATAGACTTCCAACGGCGTGCAATCTTACGTTTGGAAGAAGCCATTGGTACGACCACTGGCTCTGAGCCCCCATCATCAGAGACAATCAGACCGTAAAAGTTGTCGCTAACAACCAGTTCATTGCCGTTTGATAAAACTTCCGTAGATCCTTCTCGAGTGGTTTGTGAAACACGAGGGTCATCTTTTTCTAAGATGCCAATGAATCCTCCGTTTACCCCCGCGCCAAACTCAACGTATGAAGTGTCGGTATGACATGGAAGGAACAAGACACCCTTCGCACCGTCATACATTTCACTTGTTAGGCTGTTGAACATGTCACTCGCACTAAGACCCGGAATAAACTTGGCATCAGACTTCTTTAGTTCTGGTGACATTTGTTGAGCGATCTTAATTCTAGGAACAATAAGTTCATCGACATCAAACACCGCGCCTTCTCCCGCAACCGCGAAAATGTCCGACATTAGATCTGTAGACAACTCGGTGCCTTTCTTTTTTGCTACTTCATTCATAATTATTTCCTCCGTATTTCTGCTGCATTAGCAATGAAAGCCCCGAACATATCAAGGTCAATTGGTTTACCATCTGTTACACGCTCTTTCACAAAAGCTTTTAGCGTGCTTGGATGGACACTTGTTTTCTGCTCGGGATCAAAACCTTGTTCTCGAAGCATACCGATAGCATTCCCAGCTAGGTTGTCTTGCCCCTTACCGAAAGAACAAGAGATAACATTCTTTATTATGTCATCGCACCCGTTTTCTCGTAACCAGGTGTACGCCTCTTCTCTTCGAGCAAGTGGTATAGATGCATGAACAATCATCTTTCTGTTAACAGTAACACCGTCAACATCCAGTCGCTCCATGCCCATCTCATCCATCAATGCAGGGATTGTATCTATTGAGAGCTTGTGTTTCTCAGCTTTCAATGATTTCACATGATTCTCAGCGTCCTCAATCTCGTCTTCTACTTTACGCAGTTGGCGGACTAGGTTGCTGAGATTTTTGGAGGTTTCCGTGCTGACTTTCGTCAACGCATCGGCCTCATCAAAAAAGTCTTCAAATAGTTCCATTAGAGTTTTTCCTTCTCAGGTTAAAATGGGTTGACACACCATTGTGTCTTCCGTAAAATCAACTATAAATGGAGAAACGCATGACTGTCAACTATAACTTTAAAACTAAACCATATGATCATCAATATACAGCATTGGAGAGATGCGGCAACAAAAATAAGTTTGCCTTCTTTATGGAGATGGGAACCGGGAAGTCAAAAGTTCTTATCGACAACTTAGGTATGATGCATCTTCAGGGCCTCGTCAATTTTGCATTAATTATCGCTCCCAAGGGCGTGTATCGTAACTGGTGTGAGAAAGAAATACAAGAACATATGTCGGATGATGTGACATACAGAATAATTCGGTGGACATCGAGTCCAAATAAAAAACAACGTGCAGAACTAGCATCCGTCAAGGAAAAATACCCTGGGCTCACTCTTTTTGTTATGAATGTTGAGGCTTTTTCTACACTCAAAGGCCGACAAGCTGGGGACTGGTTAGGCAAAGCATTAGGATCTCATGGCATGATCGCCATTGATGAAAGCACAACGATTAAGAATCCGAAAGCCAAAAGAACTAAGGCTCTTCATAAGATTGCCCAACTCTTTGAGTATCGAAGATTACTTACAGGGTCACCTATTACTAAGTCTCCGTTGGATATCTATGCTCAAGCCGAGTTCCTCGAACCAGGGATCTTGGGTTACGATAGCTATTATGCGTTCCAAAGACGCTATGCTATACTTAGAAAGTCCTACATGGGGGCACATTCTTTTGAACAGGTGATCGGATATCAAAACTTGGAAGAACTTACAGAGAAGATAGATAAGTTTTCGTATCGAGTGCTCAAGTCAGAGTGTTTAGATCTGCCAGACAAAACATACATGGCTCGATATGTAGCCATGAGTAAAGAACAATTAGAAATGTACGAAAGTATTAAACGTCACGCTATGATTTTACTTGACGGTGGTGAATTAGTCACGGCTCCCGCTGTGATCACTCAGCTTTTGCGTATGCAGCAAGTACTCTCAGGACATTTAAAGACAGATGATGGAGAAATCCTCACGTTTCCTTCTCCTCGAACCTCGGCTCTTCTTGACATTCTAGAAGAACACACTGGTAAAGCTTTGATCTGGTCACGATTCCGTCATGACATACAGAAGTTGGTTGTTGAGTTGGACAATGTGTATGGAGAAGGATCCTCGGCAGCATTCTACGGAGACACAGGAGACGATGAACGACAAGAAATCATCCGTAACTTCCAGAATCCTAATCATAAGTTGCGTTTCTTTGTGGCAAACCCTGCAACAGGTGGATATGGAATTACGTTGAACGAAGCAAACCTAGTTGTATACTATGCAAATGACTTTAACTTAGAAACCAGGCTACAATCAGAAGATAGATGTCACCGCATTGGGCAAAAGAATCCAGTCACATACATCGATCTAATTTCTGATGGAACAATCGATGAGCGTATAGTACGATCATTACAAGATAAGATAGCAATAGGTGCAACAGTATTAGGAGAGGAAGTAAAGCAATGGCTACAGATAAAGAAAGCGTAAAGAGCATGATTGATATCATGGTTGATTACAGGAAGGGTTTGCTAAACCTAGACTCCGCATTAAAAGCATTAGAATATGCTACGGATCTAGGACCTGACATTTGTGAAAAGATGCTAAAGAACTCAAAGAGAGAGAACGTCACTCAGATCAGAGGCTACAGCAAAGAGCCAGAACACCTGCTTAAAAGCAAAAAAGGTAAACCCAACGAAGCTAAAAAATAGACTTGCAGTATATGGGGTACTCATCTATAGAGTACACACATATAAGGAGTGTATTATGGGAAAAAAAGAAGATAAATACCGCAACGTAGGGATCCTGATTGAAGATCATGAGTTGCTTCGGGAGTTAGCCGCTGACCAAGATAGATCGATGGTCAAACAATTATCGCATTTGATTAAACAAGGTCATGCAGCCAATCAGCCAGAAGATAATGTTTACGGGAGGGGTTGACCTCTACAGTTTATCGGGGTAATTTCTGTTTGCGTACATTCCGGGTAACAATGGTGTGTATTAGAGGACGGTGCTCTACAAGGCACCGTCCTTTTTATTAAAGTGCTTTAATTAAAAAATATAAAACAACAGCACTAGCTACGATTAATAAAGTTATTAATCTTTTATATGTTAGCTTCATTTGTATTACTCCCTTATCTTTATATACGCATCAACCTTAATAACACTCGGATTGCGCTCTATTAATTCCTCAATATGTTTTTCTTCTTGCTTCAACTCATGAGCCAGTTCTTTAATCGTCCATAAATCTCCTTCCTCCATGCACTCAAGTGTGCTCTTATCTGACCATTGATTGGCCTCTTGTTTACCTTCATAAATCTTCTCTGCTCGTATTGCTCGATACTTACACACATTCTTCTTGTCGTCGTAATTCTCAATCACCTGGGCAAGAACCTCGTCCCCCTGTTTGAGATCTAAATTCAACACTAACTTTTTATTAAAGAAAACGTGTTGACCTTCTTGAGTTACACCGAACCCACTCTTCGCATATGAAATATCTGCAATCACTACTTCCTGTCTTTTAGTTAACATATTTACAATCCTTTGTTATCTTTGCGGCTTCCCTTCTGCCGTTTTCTAATGCTTCGTTAATAAAATCTGGTATATCATCATCATGTAACGATAGTTCAGCAAAACATGAGAACCTCGTCAATCCAATCCACACAGCCAAAGCCGTGTCATAATCGTTCATCTGCCATTCCATGAATAACTTCGCTAGCTGAGAGTGCATCTTGAAATACTCCTCTGGATCAGAGCCTTTCTTCATCGTCTCTCCTTTCAAATTCCTTGAACCTCGGATCTTGATCCCAGTCTATCTCATCTTCATCATACACTTCTTTGAACCATTGTTTTAGCTTTTTTAACATTTAATCCTCTAACTCTTCCAACTGACGCTCAAGAACCGAAATCGCCGTCCTGATGTGCCCCGTACCTCGGTCCTCGACTTGCGCCTTTAAAAGTTCAATCTCTTGCTTCAAAAACTTAGCTCTCATTGCTTCTACTAACTTATCCAACTCGCACCTCCTTTGGTAGCTGATCGTCTGGACATAAACTAAAATCCCGGACATACCCTGTGCCCGCGCATTCTTCGCAAGAATATTCTTGCGCCCCTTCATGTATTATACCTTGCGCCTCGCAAAAGTCACAGTCTTTAATCGGATACCAAATTTGACTCTCACCAAATTGTCCCAGGAGTTGGTCACCATCTCTGGCAACAACCATTTCAATCTTATATTTCATTTCCAGTCCTCCTTAACATTTTTTCGTAATCTTCTGGAGAAATATCCATCCAATAAGGTTTAGTTATAAACTCTTTCGTAATTGTTTGAGGTATAATTGCGTCTTGAATAAATTTGTGAAACGCAATTCTTTCAGCTTGCTCGAATGTTTTAGCTTCAATCCCTTCGTAGTATCTGGAATTAAGAACCTCACAACAACGTAGATCCATCTCTACTTTAATGTTCCACTTTTTCATCACCAATTCTCCTCTAAATAAAGACCTTCTTCGGCAGCGCACGACCAATCCGGGTCTGCCTCGCCTTGTTCATAATCATATACCCACACGTTACTCGCTCCGTGAACCTCGATCCATTGAGACCTGGTTAACTCCGATGCGTCTTCTTGCATCTGAATGAGCCATTCTTTCATTTTACCCATTACTCTTCCTCCTCTGTAAAGTTTGGTGCATAAGAACTTTTAACAATTCCAAACGCGGGGTGTCCGCGCCAGAAAGGTTCAATCCACTGGAACCATTTGCCGTCAATCTTTTTGACATTGTTGTAATGTGATTTAGCTGTTCGATAGAAACCGCGCACTCGATGTAGTGCGGTGCAATGTTCTTCGCCCATTGTCTCACGCACCTCTCTTTGAACGTGTTTACCTACGTTCCATTGTATGCGGCTCCACCTTTCTTTTGGTATGCCCTTTTTCTTTTCTAATTTTTTACGGACACTATTAGAACCTACAGTTGTTTGAGATACAAAATTAGGTTGGCTCATAACATATAGAACAGCGGCAAGTTCTATGTTGGCGACATTTAGCTCTTTTCGTATTTCAGTTATATTCGCACCCATTATTTTTATTGTTTCGGGATTATAAGTATCTTTTTCTGACAAAGGTATTGAAACACCAACTTCTCTATTTGCGACCTTAGAAATACGGGTTATATCCTTAACCCACGCTCTATGCCCACCAGAATAATTAAGAATAAACATACCATCTGATAAATGTTCTGTGTCGTCATTTTGTATGTCATTAATATACATTACTATTGGGTGTTTAACTTTATAAGTTTGATCTATTGTTCCCTCATCTACAGCGTTGCCTAAAAGGTCTACACACGTCCGTGCAAACTCTTTGGACACTTCTATTCTCATTGTCTCAGGGTGTAAAAGAATATCGCGCCATCTAGCCAAATTCATATCTGATCCATAATTTGATCCATAACCCAAAAGCATATCGTGACCATTATCTTCAGCCAATTTTAGACATATCAACTCATGTTCAATCGCTTGACATATGTTAGTCATGACTCTTCCTCCACTTGTTTAATTTGTTGACCGATCCATCTCATTACAGGAACCGCCATTGAATTACCCATCGCCTTGTACCTCGGAGCATCTGGGCATAGTTCTGGCTTCTTTCCTCTCCACTCGATTTTAGTCCAATCGTCTGGAAAGCCTTGTAGTCTCTCGCATTCTTTTGGGGTCAGTCGCCTGACCTTCATGTCATATTGAATGGCGGATTGCTTTGTGGTTTGTAGTGTAGGAACTGTATGCTTTGAAACACTCAGTCCATTGCTTGCACTATTCTGAGGACTGAACGTAATTAAATCAGTCGCATCTTTATAGTCTCTCGCCCGAACGGTACTCGCAATACCGTTCTTATCAGAGTAATGCCCATGCCCAACTCTAGCAAATGTAACATACGCTTCTGTCTCTACTCTTTCGTTTCCTGTGCTACTGAAAGGAGCACCTCTCGTAACTGTGGGGGCAACTCTTTCCCCCTTCTTTCTGCTCGGAGGAGGATTCCCCGACAGGCTTTCGGACTCAAAGAGTACTTTTCCAGCACTTCTCCAGTCTCCAAGACATCCGACAACGAACACACGTCTGCGCCTTTGGGGAACTCTGAAGTATTGAGCGTCCAACACTCGGTAGGCGAACCCATACCCGATTTTCCCCAACGCCGTGAGGAAGGTTCCAAAATCTCGTCCTCCATTGGAAGACAAGACACCAACGACATTTTCCCAGACAATC